>ERZ791629.124-NODE-124-length-46011-cov-2.97117_pt1 | contig 46011 bp, 82 predicted proteins | sample MGYA00510057_ERZ791629 | MGnify/ENA primary metagenome ERZ791629 (study PRJEB30046, sample SAMN00715161) | human gut metagenome | study: EMG produced TPA metagenomics assembly of the A metagenome-wide association study of gut microbiota in type 2...
CTAAAAACCCCATAAAAAACCCCCCCCCCAAAAAAAATAGGGGCAAAAGCCAAGAAAATTGAATTTTGAGCCAAGAAATTAATTAATTGTGGAGAATTAAAACATATGAGCCAAATAGGAACAGAACTTCCAACAGAATATTCAGATCGTTTCGATAAATTACGACAGAATAGGGCTGAGGTAAGCTTTTACAAATATGGCACGGCAAAGGATAATTTCGGGGAGAAGTTGGTAAACGCCCTGGAATCTCATGATATGTGCATCAAAAAGTATCGTGAGACAGGAAACACAGAATATCTTTGCGATGCAGCTAATTATTTGATGTTTGAGTTTATGTATCCTCAAATTCCGGGTGCATACTTCAAGACAACAGACAGCGGAGAAAGTGCCGGAGTTGCCGGAACACCGATTAATCAGCTGAAAGAGAAGTGGTATTAACGAAAAGGAGATATGAAAACATAATGAACAGACCATTATTTGAGCCAGGAGACATTGTACAGCACTTTAAGAGAGAAACCATCAAGGAGCCACGCAACAACGAGTATTTGTATAAGTTTATCGGATATGCCAGACATACAGAAACAGGGGAAGACTTGGTAGTATACAGAGCTTTGTATGGCGGTAAGGAACTATTTGCCAGGCCAACAAAGATGTTTTATAGTAAGGTAGATTGGAAAAAATACCCAGAAATAAAGCAAGAGTATAGGTTCGAGAAATATCATGGGGTTCTTTACGCTGATGGACTTTAAACAGACATACTTTTCTATCTGGCAAGATATATGGAACCTCCACAAGAAGTATGCCTTTATATCAAAGGACGATATTCCGCAGTGGGAAAATCTCACCATGGAAGCAAAGCAGATTCACGATAAATACGCTGATTCTTTCGGTGCGAAATTTGCCGAAGCTCTTTTGTTTGCCGTAACTGCGGAAATTGATAGAAAAGCGAAATAGGACTTCCAGAATACGTCCCAAGGTGGTAAAATATGGGTATCAAATATTGGGAGGTACGTATGTATGAAGAAAGTGAAAAGAGTTATTGTTGCGGCAACCGTGATGGCAAGTTTGGTGACTGCGACACCTGTCATGGCGTTTAAGTGGGAAATCGGACAGAAGGAAGAAATTACAGAAACAGCACAAATAGAACCAGCTACAGAAGAAGAAACAGAAGCGGTTTTTTCTGTATGCAAGGATTTATGGGAAGATTTGCAGCTAAAAACTTATAAAATGAGCCATTCTGAAAGATTTGGAGATTCTGATGCTTCAGAGGACACGGAGAACTATTACGAAGACGTAGTTAAAGAAATTTATTCGAAAAAAATCAACGATTATCCAGACTTTTCAATGGGCGATGAAGTGGCTGTAAATGGATATGTAATGCAGACAATACAAATTCCAACAGACCAAGAGTGGCAAATAAATAGTATTAATAAATCTGGGGCATACAGAGTGCAAATTGCAATGGATGACGGAATAACATATACTGGATATGATGAGTTTGCAATGATGGTAAGAAGCAACAATGCAAGCGTAATGAGCCTACAGGCTGGAGATTATGTTACTGTTGAGGGAATATTTTTAAAACCAGACGCAATTTCCGCACAAGACTATATATATGACTGTTCTATCTCAAAATGCGAAGATATACCGCAAGTCCCGCTTGGAAAGAAAAATGCGTTGAAGGCGGCAAGGAATTATTTGGAGTTAATGCCATTTTCTTATGATGGATTAGTTGGACAATTAATAACATTTGATAAATACAATCAAGAAGAAGCCGAATATGCAGCAGACTTTTGCGGAGCAAGTTGGAACAGGCAAGCTGAAAAATCTGCGAAAAATTATTTGGATTTAATGAGCTTTTCAAAAGATGGGTTAATTCAACAACTAGAAACGTTTGACAAGTTTACTACTGAACAAGCAGAATATGGAGTTACGCAAGCAGGGTATTAAAAGAGATTAGGCTAGGGATTCCTCCCTAGCCTTTTATCTTAATTCATCCAGCTATATGTATACGAATCATTTACATATACTTCAAATTTATCTGGTATGATATCCTCGAAATTCCTATCAAATGGAAAATCAAATTCGAGATAAGCTGTCGATCCTGGATTTTTTACATCAGCATTACGATCATCATACCCCACTATCCTACCATTTTTATAAAATACAATTGCAATAGTGGTAAACGCATTTTTCCGTCCATTGTTATCTACTTTTACCACTACATTTCTATTTCCAAAATTGGCTGAATAATGAATTCCCGAGTTATTTGTTATAACACTTGAAGATGCTTTCTTAATATTCAAATTGATTTTAAAAGAATCCCACGTTTTATCAGAATTCCAGCCTTGAAGTGCACATTTTGAATGTGCTGCAAACGCAAAATTATAATCCTTATCAACTCCGACCATTGTTCCATTCAGATAATAGATAAATTCAACGGTCAGATCAACTGCATGGTCATAATGGTTTTCCAGAATTGCCACAGCTCCATACGGCGTAGATTCTGCATGATAACTAACAACATTCTTTTTACCACTGCTGTTAGCATTTGGATTTCCACCAAAACCGCCATTGCCATTAGAAGCCTTTTTCACAGTAACTTTACAGGTATATTTCTTTTTACCAATCTTTGCGGTAATTGTAGCGGAACCTTTCTTTTTCGCTTTTACACGTCCTTTAGAAGATACCGTAGCAACAGATTTTTTGCTACTTGTCCATTTTACTTTTCCTTTTGTTCCAGTTACTTTTAATTGTAATGTTTGACCGACTTTCAAAGTGGCTTTTTTCTTGTTGATTTTACCAGCCGCCGATACTGGAACTGCCATACAGACAATCAGTAACATAATGGTAAAAATTGCCAGTAACTTTTTGGATTTTTTCATATGCGTTTTCCTCCCTAAATCAGTATGATATCTGTATTTTACCACTCCAAAACGGATAGTGGAATAGGAAATTTGAAAAAATTTAAAATAATGGTTGACTTATGGCTAGCCATAATATATACTATGTTTAGGCGGAAGGGAAGTGATGAACATGTCGCCGAGAACTGGAAGACCTATCGTTGGAAACGAACCGAGAAATAAGCGAATTGCTTTGAGAGCAACGGAAACTACCGTTAAAAAATTTCAAGAGTGTTCTGAAATTACAAAGAAAACGCAAACAGATTTGCTTGAAGAAATGGTTAATGATTTACACGATAAGTTGACAAAAAAATAGTAGTTGCGCCCCGACCAAAGTTTGCAACTACTAAACACCCAAACCGCAAAGGATTTGATAAATCTATCATACCATTTCCTTTGCGGTAATTCAATATCTGAAAGGAGATTTTATGGCAGATTTAAAAGTTATCGAAAATGAATTAGTTCCTGTGTATGAAACAAGTACAGGCGAAAAAGTGGTGTATGGTTCGGAGCTTCATGGAGCATTACTTGTAAAGAGTCCATACAGAGAATGGTCGCAAAGAAGATTAAAAGATTGTGACGCTTTAGAAAACGAGGATTTTGAAGCCGTAGAAATTTCTACACCTTCTGGACAGACTAAAAAAGACCATATAATCAAACTTGACACTGCCAAAGAAATGGCAATGCTTGAACGCAACGACAAAGGGAAACAGGTTCGCAAGTATTTCATCCAAGTGGAAGAGAAATACAAGCAAACAGCAATCAACATTAATCAACTGTCCCCCGAACTGCAAATGTTTAATCAGATTTTTCAACAGGTAGCCAAAACTGAACTGGAAAAGAAGAAACTTGCGGAGCGTGCCGACCAACAAGAGAAGAACATGAAAACCATCATTGATACCTTTAAAGGAACGGATTCCGATGTTGGCACAGAGAAGTGGGTAAACAGATGTATTTCAAAGATTGCCGAGAGCGATGATTTCTCTTACTCATTCGGGAATAAATATGCCGCCGCCAGAAACGAAAGCTACCGCAGATTATCGGACAGGGCTGGTTGCCGATTAGATCAGCAACTTAGAAATGCGATTTCCAGAGCCGAGGAAAGAGGATGCACCAAGGCACAGACTAACCAGATTAATAAACTGTCCGTGATTATGCAGAATAAGCGGCTGAAAGAGATTTACGTTAGTGTGATTAAAGAAATGATGATTGCATACAGAGTAGAAATCGCATAATTAGATTTTTACAGGGATACACAGGAGGAAAATAAAATGACAAAGGCTGAATTACAGAAAACAATTGACGAACTGAACGCAGATAACAACGAGTGCTTAGTGCTTCTGGATGAGTATATGTACAGACAGAGAATCATTGAAAATCTTATCAATTTGAAAGACCTGTCAAAATTAAAGGGAATGTATCTCTTTACCAAACAGTTAATCGGGGAAGCGTGATATTATGGCAAATAGAATCCAGTTCAATGACTTTCAGAAAAAGAGCGTGTACGCCAAGTGCAACGGAAAATGTGCGATATGCGGTAAGCCTGTCAAATTCAAGAAAATGACAATCGACCACATTACGCCGTTGTCCCGGGGCGGCACCAATGATATTAAGAATCTGCAACTGGCTTGTAAGCGTTGCAATAGCATGAAGAGCAACATGACAATGGATGATATGATGGGGCAGATTTCCGAGATTTTGAAGTATAACCGCAAACAGAAGTTGATTAGAGTGTTGGGAGGAATTGTAGAATGATTGACTATAAAGAAGAAATCAAGAAACTTTTGGAAAAAGTAGATGATTATTATGATCTCAAAAGAACATATAAGTTGCTCGAATATCTGTACTTAGAGGAAGTTTTAAAAACAGTGAAATGATACCAAAGTATACTGAATGATACTTTCACCGTATGTTATACTATAAAATCATAATAAGCAATTTTTAAAGCGTTTACCTTTCGGGGTAGGCGCTTTTTTGTTGCCAAAAAATAAATCATAAAGGAGATATGAATTTATGCTGGTAGAAATCGTTGGAAAAAGATACGAAGAAAAGTTACTTACTACGTCAAGAAAAATCGCAGAATCTTTCGAAAAAGAGCACAAGGAAGTAATAAGGGCAATTGAAGGACAAGTTGACGCAGAGGGTAAAACCAAACATTTAGGTCTTGTAACACAGATTTCTCAAAGGGGAGATATCCCCCTTTCTGATTATTTTATAAAAACTTCTTATATCGGAGAAAACAATCGTGAGTATACCGAATACCTTATAACAAGAGATGGATTTTCCTTGTTAGCCATGGGATTTAATGGTGAAAAAGCATTACAGTGGAAACTTAAATACATTGACGCTTTTAATAAAATGGAATCTGAATTAAAAAGAATTCATACAGAACGTCAGCAATGGCAAATCGAGCGTGACAAGGGTGTTGTTATTCGACATATCCTAACAGATACAATTAAGATGAAAATAACGGAAAGCCAAAATAAAAGATTTGCTTATCCAAATTACACAAATTTAATTTATCGTAATTTATTCGGAAAAACAGCCAAAGAGCTTGAAAGTGATTATGGGGTAAAAGCAAAAGAAAATCTTAGAGATTTCTTCACAGGTGATGACTTAGCAAAAGTACAAAATATGGAAATGCTTGTAAGCAGCCTTATTAATTGCGGATGGGGATATCAGCAAATTAAAGAATTTGTTCAAAGTGAAGCAACTAAAATGATTGCTTGAGAGCACTCTAATTTGAAATCAGAGTGCTAAAGTAGGTGAATATATGGCAGAAGTATTTCTTAAAGTGGATGGGGTAGCATTGCCCTGTCCTTCTTCTTTTACATGGGGATTACAGGATATATCGGCATCAGAATCCGGCAGAACAGATGATACGACCATGCACAAAAACAGAGTTGGACAGAAGCGAAAGCTGTCTGTAGGTTGGAATGGCCCAGATTGGGACACTGCGTGCAAAATTATACAGGCAGTAAATCCAGAGTACATACAGGTCACATATCCAGACTTGCTGTCTGCAAATAAGCACGAAACCAGAACATTTTATGTCGGTGACAGGGAATCCCCTTTTAAGTGTTGGTGGATAGGCAATGAGCGCATGGAAGGACTTAAATTTGATTTTATCGAGAGGTAAGACATGCGAAATTTATCAACGGAATTTAAAGAACAACAGAATAGTGGGAACCGCAACTATCTGAAATATGCAGATTTTACCTTTACGGATGGAAGCACATTATCCATTACCGATGAGGACTTGTGGTCTAATGGCTTCAAATTTGAGGATGCAGTATCGCAAAGCGGTTCTTTTGATATCGGCGCAGCTATCGTAAATAAGCTGACATTGCAGATCAACAACTTTTCTGGAAAGTACACAGATTACATCTGGGACGGAGCGAGAGTTGTTTGCCATATTGGGCTTGAATTATCTACTGGTATTGAAAAAATCCGTATATGTACCATGACAGTAACAGATGCACCATATCAGAACACAGCTATTATTAGCCTAACTTGTGAAGATTCCATGCGATTATTTGATCGTGATTATTCAGAGAGTAAGTTGTCTTATCCGGCAACCAGATTGCAAATCATCCAGGACGCTTGTGAGGTGTGCGGAGTAACACTTCAATCTACAAGGTTTGATAATGATGATTTGATAATACAGAATCGACCAGATGATAGCAGTATTACTTTCCGACAGGTAATTGCATGGATAGCACAGATGGGCTGTCAGTGGGCGAAAACAGATGCATACGGCAGATTATGCCTTGGCTGGTATAAAAATGAAGTGCCAGACGATTTTTATAATAAGGAAGAAGTTCCATGGAAAGATATTGAAGGGAAAGATATCTTAGATACAACTGGCGCACAGATTATAACTGTTATGCAAAAGGGTATTACAGCCATAGATACAAATGGATTCACACCATGGCTGTACGATGTCGAAATAACAGGTGTAAAAGTTACAGAATACGTTGAAAATTCTTCTCAAAATGAAGCGAAAACATATCAGTCGGGGGAATCTGGCTATGTTATCGAAATTAGTGATAATAAGCTAATTCAAGAAGGCTCTGGCGAGAAAATCTGTCAAATTATCGCAGACAGGTGCGTGGGGCTGAAATTCAGACCGTTTACCACAGGCGCATTGACCAATATTGCATGGGAAGCTGGTGACACCATTGAGATTTCCGACAGAAATGGGAAACAGTACAAGAGCTTCCTAACTTCTGTTGCTTTGAATCCAGGCACATTTGAGCAACTTGAATGCAGTGCTAAGAGTGTATCTAGGAATAAGCAGAAACAATACAGCCTTAATCAACAAGTACAGGCAGAAAACAAAAAGAATTTAAGAGATGAACGTACCGCCAGAGAAAAAGCTATAGAGGAGTTGTCTAATCGTTTAGCGGAATCCTCTGGCGTATATACTACCGTAGAGCAACAGCCGGACGGAAGCAATATTTATTATCTTCACAACAAGCCACAGTTATCCGATTCTGATATTGTATGGAAAATGACTGCGGAAGCGTGGGCTGTTTCTACAGATGGCGGACAACATTGGAATGGCGGTATGACGGTTGATGGTGATGTAATTGCCAGAATCCTTACTGCCACAGGCGTTAATGCTGACTGGATCAATACAGGAACTATTAAAGCAATTGACAAAGATGGAAATACAAATTTCCTGGTTGATGTAACAACAGGAAGGGTTATTATCAATGCAGATTCTGTACAAATCAAAGGAAAAGATGTCAATGCAATTGCAAAGGAAAAAGCAGAAACAGAAGTAAATAATTTTATAAGCAATACATACACAACTGATATCAATAATTTACAGTCTCAAATCGACGGACAGATTGAGACTTTTTTTTATGACTATGAACCGACCTTGCAGAATATCCCGGCTTCTGGATGGACTACCAACGAAGAACGAAAGAAACATGAGGGTGACTTATTTTACTGGAAATCTAAGGGATATGCGTACCGTTTTATGCAAGATGGGGCAACATGGAAGTGGCAACTGGTACAAGATACTGATATCACGTTAGCACTTGCCGCCGCAGAAAAAGCGCAAGATACGGCAGATCATAAGCGGCGTGTATTCGTAGTTCAGCCAGAGCCGCCTTACGATATTGGGGACTTATGGACACAAGGCTCTAATGGTGATTTGATGAGATGTAAAGTTGCCAGAGCAAGCGGTTCTTACTCAGTGGATGATTGGGAAAAGGCTTCAAAGTATACGGATGATTCTACTTTCAATACTTTCTTGGATGGAGTTTTCAAAGATACAATAAGCAATCTCAAAACACAGATTGATGGCAAGATTGAAACTTGGTACCAATCAAGCGACCCGTCTTTGAAGTGGACAAAAACAGAGGAACAGCCTTGGCTTGATGCAAGCGGAAACAAGATTTTGGACACCAGCGGAAATGAAATTGTTCTAGTGTGGGAGACCGAGAAAGTAGAGCACGAGGGCGACCTTTGGCACAATACTTCTGATAACACGCAATGGATATACAAATCTGGTGAATGGAAGCCACAATCAATTCCAGATGCACTTTTAGATAAAGTGGATGGAAAATCTTCTGTTTACACGGTTCAGCCAACGCCGCCGTATTATTCCGGAGATTTATGGATGACTACGGATAGTGATGGAAAAGCTTCACTCAAAGTCACACAAGTAAACCGCCTTGATGGTGCATTTAACGATAAAGATTGGATTGATTTCAAGTATGCAGACAAAGATGATATCAAAAATGCAATTGACAATTACGATACCAGTCTTGGACAGGATGAAGTATTCAACAAGCTTACAAAAGGCGGAACGGAACAGGGAATCTATATCGAAGATGGAAAAGTATACATTAATGCAAAATACATTTTAGCTGGATTACTTGCCGGTGAGAGAATTAACGGTAGAGGGCTAAAAGTCATTGATGATAACAAGAACGTAACCTTAGAAATCGACAGCAAAGGAAACGTCATCTTAGCTCCAAAAACTTTTTCTTTACAAGGGAAAACAGTAAAGGAAATTGCAGATTCTTCTGCCAGTACCGCAGTTTCTGGACAGACACAAGCCGATATTTTCAACAAACTTACCAATGGCGGCAAGGCACAGGGGATTTACTTGGATGAAAATGGAAATGTCTATGTAAATGGTGAATACGTGCAAGCCAAAGGAATTAGGGTTGTTGATGGAAATGGAAAAACCACTTTTGCCATTGACAAAACCACTGGTGCAGTAACAATTTCAGCTTCCAGTTTTGCTCTTGGGGATAAGAGTATTTCCAGTATTGCAAGTGAGGAAGCACAAAAGAAGATTGATGCATTGCCAAAAGATACGGACAATCTTTTAAATGGGTATCTTCTTACAAAATCAGATGTAGAAACATATTGGGATTATAGTGGAAGTATTAATTATGATGTGATAAATCCTAATAAAAGTCGTGATGGTGCAGTTGCTATTACAGCGAATGGCTCTGATTGCTATTTGAGCGCAAAGAGAAGTAATAACCAGGTTGTACGATTGCCTGGAACATATCAAGTGTCAGTCTGGCTAAAAGCAACTCAAAACATGAAAATAAAAGTGTCGCTAAATAGAGCAGCACAAGATGTAAGCGTCACTACAGAGTGGAAAAAATATGAATTTTTGCAAAACGTTACAACGATAAGTTCAAATTATCAATTATTTACAATCGGTGGATTCAACAGTTTTACAAGCGGTACTTTGGGAGTTTATCGCCCAGAAGTAACTGTGGCAGTAAGTAGTGAACATGTATTGAACTTGCTCACAGATAATGGGGCAAAGCAAGGAATATACATGTACAACAACCAACTTTATGTGAATGGACAGTATATTAAAGCTTTGAGTATAGCAGCCAATGCGATAGAAGCAAGCGCAATTACAACCTCAAAATTAGCAGCAGATGCAGTGACAGCAGATAAGATAGCAGCAAACGCAGTGACAGCTACTAAGATATCTGTGAGCGATCTACAATCTTTAGGAGCTACTATTGGTGGATTTAAAATCACAAGTTATTCGATAAATAGCTCCGTAAACGGAATATTAGAGTTAAACGTAGGAAATGCAGCCAACAATCCATGCTTATTGGCACAAAATTTGAATGGAGATTATGTAAAATATTCTTCTAAAGGAGTGATTTCGAGGTATCCAAAATCTTTGATGCTTATACCTGGAGATGCGGCAAGCTTTGATGAACAGGGATTTTTTAGTGAAAATGTTCATCAGTTAGGAAGAACACAGTTTAATGCAGATGTGAAGATAGTTGGAAACTTCTCCGTCACAGGAACTAAATCCGTTATAGCCAAAACCGAAAACTACGGCAACCAACTATTCTATTGTTATGAAACCCCAACCCCAACTCTTGGAGATTTTGGCGGTGGAGTAATTGGGAAAGACGGAATGGCAATCATCTCAATTGATGATATATTCCAGGAATCTACAGAAACAGCAATTGAATACTATGTATTCCTTCAAAATGAAGGAGAGGGGCAGTCTTGGGTATCTGAAAAGTCAGATACCTATTTTGTTGTCAAGGGAACCCCAGGATTGCGGTTTGCATGGGAGCTGAAAGCTAAACAGAAGAACAAAGAGTATATCCGTTTCAATGCCGGAAAAGAAGACCGAGAAGTGAATTTTGAGACAGTCAACCTTGAAAATGTAATGTTCGAAGAACGTGAAAAAATTATACAAGAAATGGAAGGAGAATTATTATGAGCGTGATTAAAAAGCTTACATCATTTATGAAACTGTCAACAGGAGAGGGCGATAGAATCGCCTTTACCTACTCAACAATTGATACCGAAAGTGGAAAGGTTTTAAGTCAGAATGAGAAAGGAAATTTTCTCATTTTTGACGATGGGCTTTCGGCAAACATTAAGGCGATTGAAGACTATATCAATAAAAATCAACTGAATTAAAGGAGGGCAACCACATGCCAAAATGGACTGAATACACATCAAAAGATACGTTAGCGGATAATGACGAAGTAATGCTGTATGACGCAACTGCGAGAGCGAACAAGCGCGGACTGATGAGCAAGTTTTGGGATTATGTCGTTGATAAAATGGCAACGGCTGTTATCTCGAAATTGGAGACAAATAATAAGACAATCATCGGGGCGATAAATGCACTAAATAGTGACTCATTATCACGAAAGACAGAAAACATTACACAATTACCGGATGGAAATAAAGCTAAATTAATATCAATAGGTAGCACTGGTATTGATGTGGGTAGTACAGGTGAAAAAATTCCATCATGGTCTTTTGGAATATTTTTACCAAGCAGCGGAGGTTCTGACGCCTGTTTACTTTGTGCCAATTCTACACAGATTACCATAGCATATAAATCAAGTGGTGTTTGGGTCTCTTGTAAAAGAATCGGATAAAATGATCATTTTATGACAATTTTATATTGTACGATCAAGACCAGTTTTTCCACTCCCCCGTTGTCCATTTATACCTTAAACGAAGTTTTCCATCTGCAGTATAAAATCTTTGAAGAATTACATTTCCGTAAACATCTACAAATAGTGAATTATTTAGTAATGAAGAAAACAGAAAATCCTTGATAACCTTTTCGAATATATTCTGCTGAATAATTGCCGCCTACCCCATCAACAATAATAACTTTATTGCTTGAAATTCTAGTTCCAAGAGTAGTATTACTTCCAACAATCTGATAAGGACTTACCAAGCTTACACTGGTTACCAGAGAAGTTATATCACTTGGTAAAGTTATTTCAAGAAATGATTCTTTATTAAAAATTCCTAAATCAGTAATATTATATCTAACGTAGGCAAAACATACTTTTCCGTATTGTGAAAAATAAGCAGTTATATTTTCAACAGTAGGATTCACAGTTCCTTTTGACCAACTAAACGATGGAGTATATGCATAAACTTTCGCTGTGAGATCACTATAGAGTTTATTGGAGAAACAAGAAAAAAATAACAAAACACTACCAAACATAAAATGAATATGCTATAATCAGCATATCAAAATCGGAACAACAAAAAGGGAGCTGAGTTCCCGACTACCAATCAAAAAACTCAGCTCCAAGCACCACAAAGGGTACAGTATTATTATAGCACAGTACTCTCCCTTTGTGAACCCAAAAGGAGGGTATTTTTTATGGAAAACTTTGCAAATGAATTTGTAAGTAAGCTGGATGGGAAGATTTCAGACGAAGCACTTAGGACAGTATTACAGGAATTGCAAGTGTTTGCATCTAACTACGATATCAATCAGAGAGAAACGCATGTGGTTCCATATCAAAGCAATATCCCAGATTGCTACAGGGTTTACATGGTGGCAAAAAAGATTGAGGGCATGTCTCCAGAATCCATGAAAACCTACAATTTTTATCTCACTGATTTTTTTGAACACATTAACCGACCATTCGAACAGGTTACAACAAATGATATACGGATTTATCTGTACGAAACTCAGAAACGAACAGGGATCAGCAATCGAACACTGGATGGAAAACGGCTTGTTATAAACACATTTATGGATTGGTGTTGGAAAGAAGGATATATTCCAAACAATCCATGTGCAAGCATTAAACCCATTAAATTTGAGGAAAAGCCAAGAGAGCCACTTAGCAACATGGAGCTTGAAATAGTGCGTGATGCTTGCGAAAATTACAGAGATAAAGCGATGATTGAGCTTTTCTACAGTACAGGATGCCGCTTATCCGAAATGGTAAATTTAAAAATTAGTGATATTGATTTCACTTCCAAAGAGGTTCATTTGTTCGGAAAAGGAAGTAAGCACCGAACATCTTATCTGAACGCAAAAGCGGAATATATGTGTAAAAAATACTTTGAATTGGAACGCTCAAAAGAATCAATATCGGATTCTGTATTTGTGATATTTCGAAAGCCTTATAATGGAATGCACAAAGGAGCAATATATGCGAGAGTAAAGGCTATTCAAAAGCGTTCTGGAATCGAAAGAAGCTTGTTTCCGCACTTACTTAGGCACACAATGGCGACAGATGCCTTAAATAGAGGAATGAACGTTGCGGAAGTAAAAGAAATATTAGGGCATGAAAAGCTTGATACCACAATGATTTATGCTAAAATCAGCCACGATTCTGTGAAATTTAATCATAAGAGATATATTGTATAAAGAGTTTATGCTAAAGAGCATCCCATTTGGGGTGCTTTTTATTATGCACTTTTTAACCCAAACATGAAAGGAGACCATACATGAATATCAATACCTCATTAATTAGCAACAACAACAGCTACGCAGGACAAACACCTCTGTATATTGTCATTCATAATACGGATAATACAGCCAAGACAGCAGACGCTAAGGCACACGCCACCGCACAGCATAATGGCAATTTTCATGGCTATTCAGCCCACGTATTCGTTGACGATAAGTCAGCATACCAAGCCTTGCCGTATAATCGTGGAGCTTGGCACGTTGGAGTAAATTACGGCGGTAAGCTTTTTGGAACTGTAAACAATCACAACTCTATTGGAATTGAAATGTGCATGAATGCTGGATATAACTACGAAAAAGCATTCCAGAATACCGTTGATGTATGCAAGCAACTGATGAAAAAGTACAATATCCCGGCAAGCCGAGTAGTGCAGCACTACGATGTGTGCGCTAAGAATTGTCCATCCGTTATCCGTAGAAAGGGTGACTGGGATAGATTCAAGAAGCTTATTTCTGGCGAAAACGTGACAGCGCCAACCACAAAGCCGACTGTAAAGGTTGATAAGTATTACCGCATTCGTAAGACCTGGAAGGATTCTAAGAGCCAGATCGGGGCGTACAAGTCACTGAAAAATGCGAAGAAGGCTTGCAAAGCCGGTTACTCTGTTTTTGACTGGAATGGAAAAGCAGTGTATTCTGTAACAGCAAAGAAAAGTGTAGACAATGTTGCAAAAGAGGTAATCAACGGCGAATGGGGAAATGGACAAGATAGACGAGACCGCCTGGAAGCTGCCGGCTACAATTACACAGAAGTGCAGAAAAAAGTCAATGAATTACTGAAATAATAACACTCCCGGGGCTTTCCCGGGAGCTACTTAAATGTTGTATATTCTTCAAATTCGTTTCTTATTTTCGCAAAGTCTTTTCTTCTGATCGGCACAGTATTCCCAGAAAACATAAGGAACGAAGTATTTATTTCTTTTACCTCATCCATGTTTATTATGTAGCTCTGGTGGCATCTTAAAAATCTGGAATCCAGTAATTCTTCAATATCAGACAGTTTACATCGTTCCGTATAAACAATACCGCAAGTGCAGTGGATAATGATGTATTTGTTTCGACTCTCAATATATTCGATATTTTGAAATTCCACCCGATGAATAAAGTCTTTTCCTTTTATCATAAGAGTGCTTTTGCTGATATGTTCCAGAGCATGATTGAAAGCAGTATACATTCTGCCGTTTTCAGATCCTTTTATAATATAGTGAATTGGGAGTAAATCAAGAGCTTCAAAAACATACTCTTTGTGGGCTGTCCAGAAAATAATATTTCCATCATAGCCATTTAATCTCAATTCCTTTGCAACTTCAATTCCATTTTCTTCTCTCAAAACGATATCCAAAACTACAATATCATACCATTCGCCATCTGCCACATCATCAATAAGTGGCTGTCCTTTATCATACGGAGTAATCAATGCTTTTATATCACCATTTCGTTTGAGAAAATTATTAATCCGATGCATAAATATACCAATCTGGATTTCGTTATCATCACATATTGCAATTCGCATTCAAATCATCCCTTTTCATGTAAAATTCGCCACCAGAGGTGCTAATTTCGCCATTTCCTGTGTAATTGTATATTTTTTGATACAATGTTATTGTAATACATTAAGATGATAGTGTAAAGGGGATGGATTCATGGAGAAACATAAAAAAATCATAATTGTGTTTATACTGATATTCGTGCATGTGCTCTTGACTCAATATGTTTACTTCTGCCCGGAGCGTAGTATTATCTTTGGGAGGGGTAAAACTATCGCAATTGCAAAAACAGAGGTAAAACAGGTTGTCCATGAGCGCTATAAATCCCTCACTGACAAGAATCCAGCCCCTTTATTTCTATCTACATATATAACGAATGAAAAGTACCAAAATCACAATATCTATACTGAAAAAAACATAATTTGCAATAATATCGAGGAAAAGCAACTTGCCAGAAAGGACTTGAGTGGAGATGATTCCGTCCCATTATATGGTTATGAAAACATGATATAATTTAGTAAATAAGAACAGAAGTTTGGAATATTGGGAGGGATTTACGTGGATTACAAGAAAGAAATTATTGAGATGATACAAGAGATACATAGTGAAAAGATATTAAATCTTATCTATTGGTTTGTTAAAAGAGGATACAAAGAAGAAAGGGCGGGAAGATAATTCCCACCCTCAGAACCTAGAAAATAAACTTTTCAAAGAAATCACACAACAAATCTTTTTTATCGGGCGACAGTTTATCGTATTCAAGAATAATTTTCATGAATCGTGGATCTGTTAGCCCGATTTTCATTGATACATCTGAATATTCTGCATCAATTTCCTTTTCCTCTTTCAAATCCGTTAAGTCAGACATTCCAATTCGGAAATAATCTGCTAACGCTCTGATTTTTCCAGTTCCAGGCATTGAATTGCCTTTGCACCACATATTAAATGTGGAAGGGTTAGTTCCTACTGCTTCGGCAACTTCTTTTTGCTGTTTGCCACTTAATGAAATATACTTGTTGAGATTGTTTGAAAAGATTTTTTTCTGTTCTTCATCTGTCATCATGGTGTTCCTCCTCCTTACATATTGTATTGTACATCATACTAATAAAAAATTCAAGCATAAATTCAAAATAATTGAATTTTAGTGTTGACAATTCAATTAAAATGAATTACAATAAGACCATCAGTTAAGAAAGGAGATGAGCAAATGCCAAAGATTTCATTAGAAGCAGTTCGTGTGAACGCTGGATATAACCAGAAAGAATGGGCTGAAATGTTCGGTATTTCCAATAGTACAGTTGTTAACTGGGAAAAAGGAAAGACAGAACCAACATTATCACAACTTAGAAAAATGAGTGAACTTTCTGGTATTCCTATGGACTTTATTTTTGTGCCCAATAGATTCAATTAAATTGAATTGAAAATTTATTAAGAAAGGAATTGCATGAAAAAATCAAAAATTGAAATTCGTCAAGTAGATGGCGAATGTGGAATATTTACAGAAATCCTTGTGGACGGTCACAAACTCGAAGGGGTAAGAAGCTTTGAGCTGAAACAGGGAGTTGGAGATTCAGAACCTATTCTTTCCATTGATCTGAATGCTTTAAATTTATCCACGGACTTGCAGATGTTGCAGGTGAACCAGAAAGGTATCGGGGAAATTGAGGGAATCAAGTTTAAAGATTCACCAAGGATGCTGAAATTTCAAACAGAATAGGCTCCCATATCTCAGAGAGCCAAACAGAATTATTTTGAAGCTTTTAAAATGGAACATTGTTTCGGATTTGAACAACATCCAGTTTTGCTTGCATAATTACACTTAATTCGACCTATTGTGTAATTAGGCGTCAAATCATCCAATGATCCAGTATTAATGAGAGAAGCTTCAATGGAATAATTTTTGTTCTGCTTATCGCAGAAACCATTAAATACCAATAATCATCACCTCCACTCTTATAGTGAGTATAACACAAGAAAGGAGAGATTATAAGGAGAAGATGACAATTATCAAATTTAAAAATGGGGAAACAATCGAAATTCCGTGTGTGTTCCCGGATGATATTGTGAAACCAGACATTAGAGATAAACTGATACGTTTGGAATGGGATGACGCTGGAAAGCAATATTGTTTGAAATTTAACCCAGTAGATGTGCTCTATGTAAAAGAGATTACACCTTCCTAAAGGAGATTATATCACAGAAAGGAGACTAATGAACGAATTACAGATTTTTAATTCGCCAGAGTTCGGAGATATTCGGACAATAACTATTGATAATGAACCTTGGTTTTGCATGATTGATATATGCAAAGCATTAGAAATTTCAAATCCGAGCCAGGCAAAGACAAGGTTAAATGCAGATGGGGTCATTACAAATGAGGTCATTGATGGTATCGGGAGAAAGCAGAATGCTAACTTTGTAAATGAACCCAATATGTATAAATTGATTTTCCAGAGCAGAAAAGAATCTGCCGAAAGGTTTACAGACTGGGTGACAAGTAAAGTTCTCCCAGAAATTCGAAAGACAGGTTCCTACAGAAAACCATTGACGGTTGCCGAACAAATTCAGATTCTTGCCCAGGGCACAGCAGATCATGAGGAAAGAATCGAAAAACTTGAAAATACAATGACAATTGACTACGGTCAGCAAAAATATCTTGGGGATCTGGTTTCGCTAGTGGTTATTGAAGCGTTGGGCGGAAAGAAATCTAATGCCTATTCAGAAATCGGAAAGAAAGTATTCGCAGAATGTAATCGAGATGTGAAATCTTATTTCGGTGTAAACGCAAGAAACAACATTCCAAAATTAAGATATGAGGAAGCTGTGAAGTACATCAAGGGATGGCAACCGTGTACAAATACAAAAATGCAGATTCGCGATTGCAATTATGATATTAATTCAGAAAGAAAATGAGGGTAAAACAGTGAAAGATATTAAAAGCTACGAATTTTATGGAGATAATCCAGAAATTTTTCATTCTCTTGTAGGTTTTGAAATTGCAGATATTTTGTTCACACATACCAAAGAAGAAAATGAGAATGTAGTTGTTGTGAAGTGTGCAAATAAGCAACATGTTGAAATTGATCTTCTCTTTAAAGAAGATGGAATATTTGTTACTGAACCATTTGCGGTGGATGAAGATCTTACAATTATTGAATAGGGGAGGTGAACAAAGAATGTTAGCAGATGATTACGTTGCCGAAAGGTTATCCGATTATGATTCCAAAATATATCAGTTATATCGCCACAAAAACGGACAGAAGGCAAGCGACCTTGTAGAAAAAGTAAAAAACGAAATTGCCGAATGCGGTCTGTCCGCCACTGAAGCGAAAGGCTTTTTAGAGTACATGAAGATTGTTATTGACGCTCAGTCACATCTTCCCATTCAGAAATAACGGAAGTTTTTATTGTTTCTGCTCCGGGAACATTGCCATCATCAATCTCATTTGCGGCATGAAGCATTGAAATTATTTTATGAGAATAAGGATGTTCCTTTCCGCAATTCGGGCACACAACCTTGTCTGTACTTATTCTTTCACTTATATAGTAATCACAATGACAAGTACAGGAAACTTTTAATTTGAGAAACATTTTAACACACCTCCTTTCTGAACACATTATACCATTCAGAGGGAGATAATAAAAGAAAATAGGGAGGAAAAACAATGATTAAATTTGAAAACGGCTTAGTTAATATTTCTGGTAAAGGGATTGATATTCTTTCAGAGTATGCAGTTATCACCCATGAAATTAAAGAGATGTTCGTAAAAAATGGTGGAGAAGAGAAAGAAATAAAAGAGCAGCTTAGACATTCTTTCGAGCATGGTCTTATGAATGAGGAAGAATTTGACAAAGAAATCAAGGAAAAGTTCAAACAGGTAGATGCAATTATTCCGATTGTGTCGCTTCTGGAAGAAATGCTTAAAACATTTGGAGCAAAAGATAAGGAGGACTAATAATGGGAGAAACTAAGAGCACAGATTATATTCCAGAGAACGCCAATGAGGAATATGCACTTCTGGTTGGAAGATTAAAGGCATTTGAAGCTTGGGCGAATAATGTGAAAGATTATGATTTCACAAAGGACATGGCATTTAGAATGCTTGGGCTTGGTTTAGAGGAATCAAAGGAGGAAAAGAAAGAATGAAATGCTTTAAAGGCTTTGATAAAGACTTAAAGTGCAGAGATTTCCAGTATGAAATCGGAAAAGAATATTCGGAAGAAAAAGCAGACATTTGCAATTATGGATTCCATGCATGCGAATTTCCTATGGATGTATTCAATTATTATCCACCTTCAGATTCCAGATATTGCGAAGTGGAGCTTGAAGCGAATAATCAGAAATCATCTGATTATAGCAAGAGAGTTGGGAAGAAAATTTCCGTGAAAGCAGAAATTGGAATTGCTGGAATTATCAAAGCTGGCGTTGAATACATCAAAGAGCAAGTTAATTGGGAAGACGATAAGGCAACCAATACCGGAGATCAGTCAGCGGCAACCAATACCGGAAATCAGTCAGCGGCAACCAATACCGGATATCGGTCAGCGGCAATTGTAGAAGGAAAAGAAAGTATTGCATTAGCTACAGGAATTGATTCAAAAGCTAAAGGAAAAATTGGATGTTTTATTGTTTTAGCAGAGTGGAAAGAAATTGATAATGAATATCATATTGTAGACGTTAAGTCCGCAAAAGTAGATGGGGAAAATATCAAGGAAGATACTTTCTATACGCTGAAAGATGGAAAATTTGTAGAAGCAGATTAAGTTGCCCTGGAAGGTGCGGTCACACCAACCAGGACGGTATCTAACTAAGAATGAGTTAGTTAAATACAGGATTATTATAACACAACCTCCTGTATTTGACAAACAAAAATATAACAGGAGGACTTTTTATGCAAAAAAATGGCGAAAATCAGCCACTTTCCAGTGAAATCATTGCTGATCTGGAAGAAAAGTTGATGGCAAGAAATATAATTATCGCTATTCTGGCAACTGCGCTTGTAGTAACTTCCAGAAGAAAGTGAGGGCAAAATGAAAGAGGTGGTAAAGACAATAGGAGAAATATTTGTAGGGATAGGGATGTTTACAGTAATCTTCTCAATCACATGGATGCTTACATCATTTGATGTTATCGGGGTGTTCTTCGTATCAACAGTCTTATTCTCAATGGTGTTTCTTCCTATTATATTGGAAATGGAGGAAAAGTAAATGCAAAGATTAAATAAAGTAAGATTATCTGGTAGAGCCGGGGAAATAGTATTCAGCCACGAACATTACGGAAGATACTATTACAAATTCATGCTGACAGTCATTCGCAGAAGCAGCGCAGTAGATATGTTTCCAATCGTTATAGAAGATTCCGTTGTGCGTGATAATGATTACAACGGAAAAGAAGTTGTGGTAACAGGAGCAATCAGAAGCATGGACACTTCTAAAAATCCAAATAAGCACCACAATGTTAGTTATATCGCAGCTGATGAAGTAGAAATCCTGGATGAACAGGTTCCAGATGGCGATATAAACAAAGTAGAGTTTATTGCCAGAAGTTGCACGAAAGAGCCATATGCAAAACTTACATCAGTAACGCACAGAAAAGTTTCAAATCTTTTTGTAGCAATTCCAAGAGAGTATTCAGAAAGAGCGGATTTTATTCGCTGTACTTTATGGGGAAAAGGTGCTGATCTGGCGGTAGAGGTTAAAAGAAATGATTACATTAAAGTAACTGGCAGGTTAATGAGCCGTGATGTTTATGTTAATGGGGAAGAAACGGAAAGTGTATATGAGATTTCCGTAAAAGAAATGGAGAAATTGGAGGATGAAGAATAATAAGAATGAAGTTCAGATATATGGCGTAATAATGGATATTCAGCCAGGAACGTTTTTCAAGGACGGAGAAAAATTCGTAAGATTCTATATTGGTGCAAAGCGTACCAGTGGGAACGTAGATTTGCTTCCAGTAATTGTTGAAGAAAAGCAGACGGAAGGCTTAAAGATTGGAAAACACGTCTATGTTGAAGGAAGATACAGTTCTTCAAACAAACATGAAAGTGGAAAGTCACATTTGATTCTTAAAATCAAAGCGGAAACAATCTGGTGTGGAGATGGTGATGGGAGTGCAGAAGGTGAAAACAAAATCATTCTGGAAGGTTATCTTTGCAAGCCTCCTATTTACCGCAGAACACCAAGAGGAAAAGAAATCTGTGATTTGATGATTGCTTGCAATGAATATGACTTGCGAAGAACAGATTATATCCCATGTATAGCATGGTGGAAAGAAGCCAGAGAAGCTGCTGATTTCAAGGTTGGAGATTTCGTAAAAATAATCGGAAGAATCCAGAGCCGAATTTATCAGAAAAAATTATCTGGTGATGAAATAGAGATTAGAACTGCATATGAGGTATCAATAGGGAGGATAATCGAGCATGAAAGTGGAAGTAAAAAAGATTTCGTTGGAGAATTACAAGAAGTTTCCGAGTAAGTCTGTAGATTTGTTTCCGAGAACAGAGATTTCTGGCAGAAACAGAGAAGGGAAATCCACATTGCAGGACGCATATTTGGACGTTCTGACAGGAAAGATGGCAAATGGTACAGAACCGACTTCTATTAGAAGAAAAGAAAATGGCTTGGAAGTGCCAAAAGTTGATGTTATAAGAGAGCTTACGCTTGCGATTGATGGAAAAGAAAAAGTGATCCGCAAAATCACAAAGCAGAAGTGGAGAAAACCAAGAGGACAGTCAGAAGAGGTGTTCGATGGAAATGAAACTTCTTATGAAATTGACGGATTCCCGGCTAAATCAAAGGATTATACCGAGTTCATCCAGTCAATAGCAGAACCTTCAACGCTTCTGATGTGCAGTAATCCAAAACCATTTCTGGACACATTACAGAAGTCAACAGCAGAATCCAGAAAGGTACTGGAAAAGATGTATGGTTTCGATATTGCTCAGTTTATGGAAGAGAATCCACAGTACGCTCATGTGGAAGAAATCACAAAAGGGCATTCCGTAGAAGATACATTGAAGAAGCTCCGAAAAGAACTGAACGCACAGAAGAAAAAGGTGGATGCCAAAAACACGGAGATTGCATATGAAACCAATCGAAGCGTTGAAGCAGAAGACGATTCTTCCTTTGAATCCAAAAAACAGGAGCTTAATGAGGAACTTTCCAAACTGGAAGAACAGGAACGGATTCTTGAAGATTCAGCAAAAGGCTATGACAGCCTTTCATATGAAATCCGTGGTTTGAAATCTTCCAGGGATGGTCTGGTTAGCAAGGCAGACAAAGAGCTGAAAGACAAAAAAGCAGCCATTATGAATGTGTATTATGACCTTGCGAAAAAGAAAATTGAAAAAGAATCAGCTATTCGAATGTTGGGAATGGAACTAGACAACCACATAAGAGCTGGACAACAGGCAAAAGCTGACTTGGATAGAGCCAGACAGGACTATCCGAGAATCAAGGAGATGGAGTGGGATGATTCTGGACTGAAAGCTATTGAAGCTGAAACATTCAATGATTCTGATACTATTTGCCCGACCTGTGGACAGGAACTGCCAGAAGAACAGATTTCCGAATTGAGAGCTTCCTTTGAAGAAAAGAAGAAATCCAGAATTGAAGCACAGTTGAAAGTAAAAGAATCCTTTGAATCGGAGAAGCAGGAAAAGCTTAAATATGTCTGCGACCTTGGAAATACTTCCGCTGCAAAATTAAAGAAAACTAACGAGGAAATCAACAAATTACAGTCGGAAATCAGTGCGGCACAGGATGAAGTTGCTGAACTCACTAGGCAGATTGAGGAAGAACAGTCCAAATTTACGGAGCTTCCGGAATCTGTAGATATGACAAATGATGAAGAATATCTTGCGGTTACAGCGATAATTGCAGAACTTGAAGAGAAACTGAAATCATTTGATGATGTTCCTGGAAAGAAACAGGAATTAAGAATGCAGATCAGCAATGTTATGAAACAGATTTCCAATGTGGATGCAGACATTAAGATTGCACAGGCAGCAGTCACAGAGAAAGAAAAGCGAGTAGCCGAACTGAATGAGGAACTGAAAAGCCTTGGACAGGTACAAGCCGATATTGAAAAGAATATTGACACCGTTCTTAACTTCTCAATTCAGAAAAATAAGGCACTGGCAGAGAAAATCAATCCACATTTTAAACATTTCCAGTTCAGTTTTCTTGATTACACGATTGAGGGAAATCCAGTGGAAACTTGCAAGATGATCTGTAATGGAATCGACTACAATAGCGGATTAAATCATTCCGACAAAATTCTTTGCGAGGTTGATTTACTGAATGGATTACAGGAAATGAATGGTCTGAATCTGCCGATTTGGATTGATGATTCGGAGAGCATTGACAAAAGCAGAATCCCTATTTTAGACAGGCAGATGATTGTACTAAGAGTGACGGACAGAGATTTGACGGCGAAAGAGCTTTAAAAAAAGAAAGGAACAGCCAGTAACTTGTTTGGCAACAAACTGGCTGCTCCATATGAAATATAGAACAAACTATATTTATTATTAGAATAACAGAAATAATTGGCTTAATCAAGTCACAGGTGATTTTGCACCTGGAATGTGAGGAGGATATTTCACTCACAAGAACCTATGTAAAACCGAATATTGGAAATTGAGGTTTGAGATATCTGCAAATCTACATAGGTACAAAACATACAATCACGCAACAGCGTGTTAGCAAATATAAAAAAAGAAAAGGAGAATTAAAATGGCAGAAACTTACGACATTTCAAAAGCAACAAAAGCACAAGAAAAATATTGTGCCGAAAAAGGTTATCCGCATTTTGCACCGCATAGTGGAAAATGTTTCAGTTGCGGACAGAATATCTATTCTGAAAAAGGACGAACAAGAAGCGGAAAAGAGCGGAATGGAATTTCTGTTGAGAGAGCATCAAAGGAATTAATTACAGGATGTCCGTTTTGTAATAGAACTTATTGTGATTAATAGAAAAGGAGAATTGTTATGGCGAACAAAGCACAGTTAGCAACAGCAGGAGAACAACAGGCAGCAATCGTAATCAACAACTCATTCATTGATGGATTGACAAAACAGTTAGAGGAAAAAACTAAATATGGACTTTCTTTTCCGAAAGACTACAATCTCAGCAATGCACTGATGGGAGCGTATTTAACTCTGAAAGAGACAAAAGACAAAAATAATAAGCCAATTCTGGAAGCTTGTAGCCAGATCAGCATTGCAAACAGCCTTATGAACATGGCAACACTTGGTCTTTCGGTGCAGAAAAAGCAAGGATATTTTATTTCTTACGGAAATCAGTGTCAGTTCCAGAGGTCTTACTTCGGAAACATTACAATAGCCAGAAGATACGGTATGAAAGATATTCATGCGGAAGTCATTTATGATGGTGATGAATTCAAATACCATATTGAAGATGGAAACAAGGTGCTTGATTCCCACGAACAGGATTTTATGAATATTGATAATGATAATATTCTTGGGGCATATGCAGTAGTGCTGATGGAAGATGGTTCAAAACACCTGGAAGTTATGAATATGAAGCAGATCAAACAATCTTGGTTACAGGGCTATGGGTACAAAGAAAACGGCAATGGAACGCATCAGAAATTCACTGACCAAATGGCAAAGAAAACAGTTATCAATCGTGCATTAAAGCAGATCATCAACAGCCACGGTGATGTTTTTGTACAGGAAGCTGACGAGAATACAGAGGATATTCCAAAACAGGATATTATTGAACAAGACGTTGCTTATGAAATTAGTGAGAACGCAAACACAGAAGAATTCATTCCACAGCCAGAAGCAATCGAAGAAAAGCCAAAGCAGCCAACCATAGCCGAAACCGTAAAAACAGCAGAAAAAGAACCAGTCCCGGCAGCAGAGCCAGTGGAAACAGAAATTCCGTCATTTATGAGCCAGGAGGAAATGTAAGATGGAAACTTCCACAATTGTGCTTATTATTTTGTTTTTAATATCACTTTTGGTATGGATAGTATCTTTTATTCGAGAAAATGGATACAATCTAACCAATTTAAATATTCTTTTAAATGTTATTATATTTGTGGTACTCATTATAATCCGACTTACAATGTAAAAGGAGAGTCAAAATGAAGCATAAATGTATTAAGACAGCAGTATTAGTCACAGTGGCTATAGCAATCATAATGTTTAATGCTTGTTTTTGCTGTAGTAGATTATTAAAATCGCTATCCAGTGATATTGACGGTGGTCTGAACCGTACCGTAACTGTTTACGATTACAATGGCGGTAAAATAAAGTCCTGGTCTGGAAAGTTTGATGTTTCTGAATCCGCGAATGAAGTTTACTTTGACGATTCGGACGGAAAGAGAGTTATTATCCATGGCGGTATTGTTGTGAATGAGGAAAACTGATTTAAAGGAATATTCGGAAAGCGAGGTGATGAAAATGCTTATGCGAGTAGTAAACACAGGGAGCCAACCCGGAAACTGCTATGTTTTGAAATCGAACAGTGGAGAAATGCTTCTTCTGGACTGCGGATGTAAATACAAAGACATTTTGAAAGCTATTGACTACATGACAAGTGATGTTTCTGGTGTGCTTCTGACGCATGAACACGGTGATCACCGTGAATCATTTAAAAATCTGATGAATTTAGGCATTCAGATTTACACCAATGATGAAACAGTGGAGCATCTGCAAATCATCACTGGTGAGCTAATGAAAGGCGTTCCAGAAAAAAGACCGTTTCGGGTTGGTTCATTTACGGTAATACCATTTTATTTGCCGCATACCACAAGAGATAAGGACACAGGGCAACTTATTCCTTGTTTCAATTATGGGTATATTGTGGAACATGAAGAAATTGGAAAGCTGTTGTATATGACAGACTTTGAATATTGCAAGTACAACTTCAAAGCAATGCGACTGAACCATTTAGTTATTGAGTGCAACTATTGTGGTGAATTGGTTGATAAAACAGCTGAAAATTACACGCACAGGCTTAAAGGGCATTGTTCCTTAGATACTTGCAAAGGCTTAGTAAATACGAATCATACGGCAGCATTACGGACGGTAACATTGGTGCATTTGAGTAATGAAGCAGCTGACCCGGAACAGATTTTGAGTGAGATACAAGAAACGTCTGGTGCTGATACAATCGTCCAGATTGCAGCACCTGGACTGGAAATTAACTTGGACTTATGTCCGTTTTGAAAGGAGAAATAGATGGCAACAATTGGTTTGAAAGATTGGAAAGAAGTAACAAAAGGAATTTATGTAAATCCAATTTCTGAAAATGCAGCTTATGAAATTCATATTAAATACTGGGACATGAAAACAGATATTCTTTCTGCAAATGCCGAACTTTATATAGTGAGAGATTGGCATGAAAAAGACGGAAGAAACATCAGAGAAAGAGAAATACTTCTTGATTATGCATCTGTTATGGATTGTATTTGGAAAGCAGTTGAAGATGATAAGGAAAACAATTCGACTGAATAATTGAAAGGAGAAAATTAATGCCAAAAAAATTTAGAAACTATGTAATTAAAGGACAGGAGCATGTAGACCGTAAAGCAGGAAAAACAATTCCTTCACCTAGTGCATGGCGCTCAGTAAGAGATATGCTTCCAGAAGCTCCAACTGATGATGCCGCATGTTTGTATTATGTAAAGCTGAAAAACTCTGAAAGAATCATCATGCTTGCATATACTGGAAATGGCGAATGGACTGACACAGAAGGAAAAGAATACAAAGGTATAGAGACATGGCTTGAATATATGCCAAAAGAACATCCGATAGTCGAAAGAAAAGCTTTCTTAAATGAAGATATTTTGAAAGCTATTGTTTCTGATTATATGGAAAAAGCTGAAGGAGTTACGGTTAATACAAATAATGTATTTTTTAAAGTAGGAAGAAAATCTGTCGGCTATGGAATGAGTGAACATGAGGAATTGGTATTTATTGGATGTGATGTGATAGCTATGGAGGAAAAATAACACATGAAAATATTCTTAAAAACACTTGACAAACTGAAAAAGTCAGAACTTTCCGAACAGGAATGTAAGTACGATAAAGGATGGAATGATGCAATCAAAAAAGTTGAAGAACTGATCTGTTCCTACAGTCCTGCGGATATGTGGATTCCAACAGATGTGAAGTTGCCACCAGAGCCAGATGTGAGAGAAAGTCCAGAAGATAGGATAAAATACAACGTTACTATAAAAGACGCTGAGTTACCAACAAACCTTACATATTTAGGCGGTGGAAGATGGGGCATGGTAGAAAAACACGGAATTGCATATTATCCAGTCATTGCATGGCAACCAATGCCACCAGCCTACAAACCAGGGAGGTAACACCATTGGAAATTACAATCGGAATTTGCGCAGAAGAAATCAAAGAAATCCTTGTTGAGCACATCAAGACAAAAGGATTTGACAAAACAGAAGATGATATTTCCTTTGTTATTGGGAAAGAAGAAATCGTAACAGGGAATACAAAGAAAATCAAACACGCACTTATCAGGTGCGACATTCAGATTGAGAGGTGATAAATTGTGAATATTGTTATTATTTCTGGGAGATTAACTGCTGACCCAGATATCAGAATGGGAACGAATGACACCAAAATTGCAAGATACATTTTAGCTGTTGAAAGAAGAGTAAAAAAGAACACGGAAAGAAAATCTGACTTTATTACTTGCGTATGCCTTGGAAAAAATGCAGAATTCGCAGAGAAATATCTTAAAAAAGGCACAAAAGTAAATGTGCGTGGAGAATGGCAGACTGGAAACTATACGAATAAAAATGGTGAAAAAGTTTACTCAAATGATTGTCTTGTTGCAGAACATGAATTTGCAGAAAGAAAGAGCCAGTCACCACAGACACAGGAAGCAGATACACGACCAGTACCACCGCCAGAACCTAGTTTCATGGATGTGCCAGATTTAGGCGGTATGGAAGATGAATTTCCGTTTAGTTAAGGAGGAGTGACAAATAAATGGAACCAGTTTTAGAAACTAAATTCGAGTATAAAGGTTACCAATGTGTAGTCCTGTTCATGCCTAGAGCATACAGATGCGGATACGTTGGAATACCTAACAGCCATAAGCTGGCAAAGAAAAGTGTTGATGATTTAGGTTATCTTGACTGCCATGGTGGAGTTACTTATTCAGAACCATTTTTACACGATTGTGACGATGATGATATATGGTGGATTGGATTTGACTGCGCTCATTGTTTCGATGGTTATGATATTGAGACAGCAGAACAGTATTTCGGGGAAGAACCAGGCTTCAAAAAATGCTTAAAATAATGGGAGATTGCTGGCGAGAATTAAATAAAGATCCAGATTGCAAAATTCGTTCACTTGCCTATGTTAAAGATGAATGCAAGAAACTAATTGACCAGATTGAAAAAGGGGGGATGTTAGAGGAATTATAGAAAAGTTTTCGTGATGAGGAAGTGTGCAGAAAAAGGAGTTTTTAATGCGTAAAACTATTGATTTGACAGGCAAGAAATTCGGGAGACTCACCGTCATAAAAAGAGCAGAAGATACTATTTCAGACAAAGGGGTTAGAACAAAGCGCTGGGAATGCATTTGTGATTGTGGAAATAAAACTATTGTAAGACAAGCAGGGTTACAAAGAGGAACAACGAAGTCATGTGGATGTCTGCATAGAGAAATTATTGGCAATATGAGCAGAAAACATGGGCTATCTAATAACTGTGGAAGGCTGTACCCACTTTGGAAGAGTATTAAATATCGTTGCTATTGTAAAACATGTAAATCGTACAAAAATTACGGCGGGCGTGGAATAGTAATGTGTGATGAATGGAAAAATAATTTCACATTATTTTACAAATGGGCAATTGAGAATGGATATAAGGAAGAAAAAACAAGTAATGGAATAAATATCTTAACCATTGACCGAATAGACGTAAACGGAAATTATGAACCAGATAACTGCCGTTTTATTACAAATGCTGAGCAGGCACAAAATAAAAGAAACTCTATACCAAAAGAAAACAAGTATTTAATATGTCCTGTTTGTGGAAAACAATTTGAACTAAAGCAAAGAAAAGGGCAAAAGACGTGCAGTCCAAGATGCGGTAAAATTCTTTATTACAAAGATCACCCAACTATTAAAGATTATACAAAAATATGCCCAATTTGTAACAAACCTTTTAATGCCAAGAGAGGTGGACATTTCAATGACGCTGTTTATTGTAGCAAGAGATGTAAGAATTTATCTGAATCTGCAATATGGGAATACAATGGAGAAAAGCATAGAGTTCTTGAATGGGCTGAAATTATAGGCATAAACGCACACTGTTTATATCATAGAAAAGAATTAGGATGGTCTATCGAAGAAATACTAACCACACCGTTAAGGGGCAGGAGAAATGCAAAAAGTAAATTATAAAAAAATATATGCAATGAAAAATGCGAGAGAAAAAATGATTGAATCAATATGCCCTTCGATACCAAATACAAGTGGCATATATGCTTTTTATAGGATAGACGAAGCAGGGATTCGACGCAGCTACGTGGGACAAGCGCTTAGACTTCGTGAGAGATGTGCGAGCCATTTAGCAGAATATGACCATATAGCATTAAGCCTTAAAAAGCATAAGTTTTACAGTGAAAGTAATCCTACTGGATGGAAACTTTCATATAGAACATGTAAAAAGGATGAACTTGACCAGAAAGAAATTGAAACAATCAAGGCTTTTGCAGATAAAGGCTTCCAGATGTACAACATTACAGCTGGTGGCCAGTTAGCTGGAAAGCAAGTAACAGGGCAATATAAACAGCCCAAGACATACAGACAGGGACTTCAGCAAGGCAAGAAAACACTTGCAAGAGAGCTAAAACACATCATTGATACTCACTTAAAAGTATCAATCAGACCAGAAAAAACAAATAACAAAGTATCTATTAAGGCGTTGGAAAAATTCAACGACTTACTCAATGAAGAAAACTATCACTGATTCTAACACACCAGTAGTTCTACTGGCTAAATTCAAAAGATAAAAAATAAAAATGAAAGGAGCTTGCCTTCAGCTGACGTAAGGGTGCACCGGGCTTCTTTTGAGGATGATAAATGACGGTTTTTACTGTATGGATTGTTTCGATGGCTTTAAATTGATTGATGACGAATCAATAGACATGATTTTAACCGACCTTCCATATGGACAAACAGCAAGAAATAAATGGGATTCGGTTATTCCGTTTGAGCCATTATGGAAACAGTATAAAAGAATTATTAAAGAGCATGGTGCCATTATATTATTTGCAAACGGAATGTTTACTGCAGATTTAATGCAAAGTAATCGTGATATGTGGCGATATAACTTGATATGGCAGAAAACACAACCTACAGGATTTTTGAATGCTAACAAAATGCCTCTTCGGTCACATGAAGATATTTGTGTTTTTTATAAAAAACTTCCTACTTATAATCCACAGAAAACAACTGGAAACAAAAGAAAAATAAGTAAAGTGGAACATAAGGTTAAATGCAAAGAAACAACAAACTATGGGAAATACAGATTAACTTCTTATGACAGTACAGAGCGTTTCCCAACATCTGTGTGGACTTTTGCAAAAGACAGTCAAAAATGCGCGCTACATCCAACACAAAAACCGTTATCACTTATGGAATTGTTAATCAAAACATACACAAATCCAGGTGATTTAGTCTTGGATAATTGCGCCGGTTCCTGTAGCACAGGAGTTGCCTGCAGAACTACAGGTAGAAGATTCTTAGGTTTTGAGAAAGAAGAAAAATATTTTCATATTGGGAGCGAACGGTTAAAAGAGGTGGAATGAATGAAATTAAAATGTGAAATATATCGTGATTCTATGCAGAATTTTAAGAAATATGCAATCCCAAGAGCACAGCTTGTAATTGCAGATGTTCCTTACAATGTAGGTAATAATTTTTATGGAAGTAGCCCTATGTGGTATACGAAGGGAGATAATAAAAACGGTGAAAGCAAATTAGCCGGGAAAGCAGCCTTTAACTCTGACTTCAATTTCAACCTGTTTGAATACTTCCATTTCTGTTCAAAGATGTTGAAGAAGGAGCCTAAAAAGGCAGGGGTAAGAGGAAGAAGTTCAGACGCACCATGTATGATAGTGTTTTGTTCATTTGAACAAATTCAAACTCTGATCAATGCAGCTGCGAAACATGGCTTTGTTCACTATATACCGCTTGTATTTATAAAAAAATACAGTCCACAGGTTCTTAAAGCAAATATGCGTGTGGTAGGTGCTACAGAATATGCACTTGTATTCTACAGAGATAAACTTCCAAAATTCAGAAATGGAGCGCAAACGGACGAAAACGGAAAGACCATTCGCGGAACTGGGAAAATGGTATTTAATTGGTTCCAATGGGAGAAGGACGGAAAAGATATTCCGAAAATTCATCCTGCGCAGAAACCAGTAGCAGTTCTGAAAAGATTAATTGAAATATTTACTGATCCTGGGGATGTAGTGATTGACCCTTGCTGTGGAAGTGGCAGCACATTGAGAGCCGCTATGGAACTTGACAGAAGTGCATACGGATTTGAAATTGACAGAAATTTTTATAACAGAGCAAAAAGCGAAATGCTTGTTTTTGAAAAAGATAGTCAAATGAGCATAGGAGATTTTATATAAGGAGCGTGATTGAATGTCAGAAAACACAAACGAATGTGTAATTGAGTGGATTCCCGGAAGAGATTATGTAGGGGTTACTGCTAAGAACGGAAGTTCCTGGAAGAACAGATGTGAGGAATTAGAAAAGGAATTTCCAGACGATGTGAAAATTCTTGCCAGAAATAATGATGGATCTATTTTCGCTCACTTGCCGTATTCCTACATTAAAATCAATCCACCAAGGAAATATTCCGATTAAGCGAAAAAGAAAGCTGCGGAAAGATTAAATAAAATGCGTGCAGAAAAAAGCAATACTGCGGAAGAAAATCCGTTTTGCCTATGAATTACCGTCAGAGAAAATATAATGAGGGGCAATCTGCTAGAAATGATATTTACGGATTTTTGGTGAAGTATTTTGAGAAACACGGATATATGCCTTCTTACGAAGAAATCATGGATGGAACAGACCTCACAAAGTGTACCGTCCAGAGACATATGCGGCAATTGGAGATGGATTCTCTGATTGCCACAGAACATCCGGGAGTATCAAGAGCATACCGTTTGACGGAATACAGATACGAAAGGAAAAAATATGGGAAGCAAATTAAAGATGAAAGCACCAAAGAAAAATAGGGTGTTGGAATGCGATAACCAAATGTCACAGGCATTCGGAAGAGCAATGAAGCAATCGTACAAGGAACTACAGGAAATGCGGGATCAAGCCTACAACGACGGCTTTGATACTGGCGATAATTGGGCGACCGTAGTCAATACTGTAACAATTATGATGGCTTTGAACAAGAAACATAAGTTTTCAACAGACAGGCTTCTGGATGTAGTTCATCTTGCTAACGAGTATGTGAGGATGGCAAATAACGGAGAGAGAAGCTTTATGAGTATGATGGAGGAAATCGAAGAGAAGACGAAAATTAGATTTCCAGAAGAAACTAAAGAATTGGTCAGAAGATTTGGAGCGTAAATATTATGGATTTAGAACAAAAAGCAATTGAGAGAATTCGGCTTGCGTCTGATCTCTCGCTGAAACATTATGAAAAGCCACTTGTGTGCACATATTCTGGAGGAAAAGACTCCGATGTGATGCTAGAACTCTTTCGCAGGAGCGGCATACCATTTGAAGTACACAATAGTCACACCACGGCAGATGCACCGCAAACTGTACGGCACATACGAAAGGTATTTAAAAGTCTGGAAGAAAAAGGGATTAAATGTGAAATAGAAATGCCGAAATATAAAGGCGAACATATCACGATGTGGAAATTAATTCCATTAAAACTGACGCCGCCAACAAGACAAGCTCGCTACTGCTGTCAAGTCCTTAAAGAAGCGTGGTGCACAAATAGATATATTGCTACTGGTGTGAGATGGGATGAAAGCAGGCAGAGAAAAGAAAGAGAAGAATTTGAAAAAATTGGTGGATCAAAGGAAACTAGAGAAAAATTCACATCAATTATGCTAATGAATGACAATGCCGCCAATCGCAGAATGATTGAACTTTGCATGCAGAAAAACGAAATGATTGTCAATTCAATCATTGACTGGGAAAAATCAGATATATGGGATTTTATTAATTCAGAGCATATAGAAACCTGTGATTTGTACAAATGTGGATATAATCGGGTTGGTTGTATCGGTTGTCCGCTTGCGTCAAAGAAACGGAGGGAAAAAGAAATGTATGATTTTCCAAAGGACAAGCAAGCCTATATACGTGCTTTTGACAGAATGATTGAGGAACGCAAGCGGCGCGGAAAAGATGCGAAGTGGAGTTGTGGCGAAGAAGTTTATCTATGGTGGATGCAAGACAATAATGTAGTTGGCCAGATGGAATTGTCTGATTTTATTGAATATTGAGAAATCATGGAGGACTGCACAATAGCGTGTCAGTTGCTTACATGGGTAAAGTGAGGATGGAAATGGGAAAATTAAATCCGATAAGTAAAGATGATTTAAAAGTCGGAGACGTGGTTGGAATTGCAAGAGAAGTGTGGAGTGGATTTGGATCAGGGTTTAGACACGTCATGGTGTATCCTACGAAGATCATTCGTATAACTCCTAAGCGAACTAAAATTGAAACTGACAACTTTGGAGAGCACGGTAAATATGAAGTGTTTTATAAATACGATTCTGATGCCATAAAAGAAAGTGAAATGGCGAAGCAGTTTAAAGCAATCAAAGCTGGCGTATATGCTATCGAAGATTTTAAGTCGAGACGTGGGCTGAGAGCAATTAAAGATGAAGATTTAGATACACTGTCAGAGCATATTAATGCAGTTGCAGAAATTTTGAGAAGATATGGAAAGTGAGGACACAATGACAGAGCAGGAAAAGAAGGAACTTCTGGACGAGCTGGAAAAGCGCATTGACGAAAAATACAAAGGTTGCCTTACCAGAGAAGATGTTGCAACCACATTAAAAGCGCCGAGAGAAAAGTGGTTCAGAGACGACAACGGAAACGGAAGAGATTCTCTAATGACGGATGCTTTTGGTTCCACCATTATTTCATGGCAGGGTTGGGAAACAATCAGAAAATTAACTTGCGTTATATGTGGTAAGCAGTATGTCAGACAGCTTGCGAATGTAGAAAATGCAGATGAAATCGCAGAGAAACTTTGCCAGTTTGTTTATGACTTGAAGATGGATTTTAAGAAACAGGAGGACATAAAATGAGATTGTATTTCTACATTTTAGATTGCTACAGAAAAATTAATTTAGAAACCAGAACATTTGAGAAACCCGTTTTCAAAATCAGAGTTGAAGAATGCGAGGTAATCGAGAAACCAAAAACTTATATAGCATTAACCAAGTTTCCAGAAGGGCTTTATATTGGACGCGTAAAGAAGGATGATGTTGGAAAAATTTCGGATTCTTCGTCGCCGTACATTGTGCTAGAAGAACCAAACTATCAATTTGCGAAAGATAAATTCTTAAAAAAATACAATGCCGAGATAAGTAGATTAAAAAAAGAAATTGCCGTGTACGAAGATAGGATAGCTGCAATTGAGAATTACAAGGAGGAAGAAAAATGTTAATCAGAAGTCAGGATAAAACAGCACTGGTAAAGTTTGAAAACATTGTAATCAATCTGAAACTCCCAGATTCATTGAATATTATATGTTGGAGTTTGCAGGATGCACAGAGAAGTGGAGGATATTTTATTTTAGGAAAATATTCCACCAAAGAAAAAGCCATGAAAGTACTGGATATGATCCAGGAAGCCTATGGAGATTCGGAATACACAAAATATGTAATTCCAGAAGTATGTAGGATATTAAGTATGAAGCCAAAAACGGAAGAAAACAAAGCACATGCGGGAGAACTTGGAGAAATGCTCAAAAAAGGAATGACGTTCCAGATGCCAGAGGATAGCGAGGTGGAAGCATGAAGTATAAATGCGTGAAAGCGTTCACGTTAGATACATACGATGGTGATGGATTTTACGTTGACGGATACATGGAAATTGAGGTTGGCGAAGTTTACGAAGTAGGAAATGAAAAAATTATTGATGGAGAAATCCATCTTGACGGAGTAAATGTTAACAGATGGATTGAGATATCACAAGAAATACTAAATGAGCATTTTGAAGAGGTGGTTGTATGAGCAGAGTACGAACCAGATTAGAACAATACAAAGCTGAGATAGAAAAGAAATCACAGTATAAGCATGGGCTTCCAGGGAGTGCGCTGGATATTGTGAATACTCTTCTGAATGATTTTGAACAGGACGAGAAAGAAAATGGTTGGATTCCGGTAAAATATCATCAGATATCAGAAAAAGAACGTGCGGAAGAATCCATATCAACTGATATACAGTATATGCTTGACTGCAAAATGCCAGATGACGGACAAGAAATATTGGTTACTAACGGAGAAACAACATGGCAGGATACAAGCTTTATTGATTGTGACGGATATTATCTCGACGGCGGTTATGATTGGATTGATATTATGGCATGGCGACCACTACCAAAACCATATAAGGAGGATTGACAATGACAAATGAGACGAAAAGGAAAAGAATTTCCAAATCTGTGAGAGAACAAGTGTACAAGAAATGTCATGGACATTGTGCATATTGTGGATGCTTGCTTGACTATAAAGATATGCAAGTAGACCATGTAATTCCACTAAGAGTAGGTGGGAACGATGACATTTCGAATATGCTTCCAGCATGTAGAAGCTGCAATCATTACAAAGCCGCTCTTGATTTAGAACAGTTCAGAGAATATGTACATCAGATTCCAGCAAGGTTAAAGAGAGATAGCATCCCATTTCAAGTCGGGGCTAGATTTGGAATATTGAAATATTCTGATGAACCAGTGAGATTTTATTTTGAAAAAGAAGGAGACTGGATTAATGGGAAAATGTAAATTAGACTGCCCGGATGGTGAAACAAAGTGCTGCATCTGCTGTGAGAAGCAGGATTCCTGCCAGTACAAATGTGATGATATGGACAGTTATGAATATGCGGAGGAGTGTGAGGATTATGAGACTGATTGATTTAGCGGTGGCAATCGGAATGGATGCCGAAAGCTGTAAAAAAATTCAAATATGTCATCCAGGAAGAAATTGGGAAGATTACGATGAATTTAACGCTGGTTCGGAACTGTTGAAACCATTTTATGATTTGAAGGTAAAATCTCTATCTGCGGTAAACACGGATGTGATTAGGGGTGATCTGGATTTTGACGAGGAAGGTTGATAGAAATGCGCTTAATAGATGCGGACGAATTAATTAAATACATTAAAACTTGGGAGATTGGGACAAGTATTAGTTCCGACCAGAAAGAATTTATTGATTGTGTCAATGAACAGCCGACAGCTTTTGACTCGGACAAAGTTATTAGCGAATTGAAAAAAGATAAATTCATTGAATCAGAATGTATCTTATCTGATGTACATCAAGGATACAATGCTGGACTAAGCAGGGCGGTAGAAATCGTGAAAGGCGGTGGGATTGAATGAGAGAAATTCTTTTGAAGGGAAAAAGAAAAGATAACGGAGAATGGATTGAAGGAAGCTTAATAACATCTATCAATAGAGCATGGATTAGTTCCGAAAAAACCGATTCGCAGAGACTGAGAAGTATTTCTAATACGAATGCAATTTGGAGATCAATAGAAATTATTCCGGATACCATCTGCCAGTTCACAGGTCTTTACGATAAATACGGCAATAAAATTTGGGAGAATGATATTATCAAATATCATTTCGGAGAAATCTATGCTCCAATCAAATATGGATATTATCAAAATTGTTTTGATTCTCAGAAAACAGAACATCTCGGATTCTATGTAGATTGGACGGGAGACAAATGTCTTAGAAAAGATTTAGGGTATTGGATTGACATGGTATACGCTATGCCAATTGGCAACATTTTCGACAATAAAGAATTATTACAGGAGGAATCAGATGAGTAAATCAGTATTAGTGATTGATACGCCAAAATCTTGTGAGGGTTGCTGTATGTTTTGCTATACCTATCACAGATTTCAGTGTTTAATAACTGGTAAAACAATTGAAAATTCAACTGATAGACCTGAGCGGTGCCCAATGCGACCGTTACCAGACAAAATCAAAACACAAAAAATTACAAGCGGTTATGACCTTGGATATAAAGATGGATATGATAAGTGCTTGGCTGAGATTACAGGAGGAAATTCTGATGATTGATTTAACAGGAAAAAACATATTTGTAAGAACGCGGGAAGAGTATTTGAAAGTTCTGAAAATAGCAAAATTACAGGGATTTAAGTGGGAAGGAGGAAATCATTTAAATGCACTGAATATTCCGATTCCGAATATGTTAAAATTTTACAATGGCAAAAATGTAACTTATTACAGTGATGATAAGCCCTTGTATGAAACATCCGAAATTGTTGCGTGCGAAGAAAAGATTAAGGAAGCAATAGCTCACGTTAAGTATTTTGCTGACAATAAATATAGAATGTCATTAACAGATAAAGTTATTGAATCAATGCTATTACTTGCAGATACTGTAGAAAGTCAGATGGAAGAGGTGAAGTAGATGATTAAGAAAACATTATATACATGTCAAATCTGCAATACTGACTATGCGGATAAAGAAAAGGCTATTGCATGTGAGAAAAGCCACAAGACATTAGAAGGAGCAATATTTGCTGGTGAATATAAACCCAAAGGGATGATTGGCGATGGGTATCCGGTAAAGATAAGGGTAAAGTTCAAAGGTTCTGATAAGTGGGTTGTATATAAGAGGTGAAGTAGATGGAGAGATTAACGCAAAGAGAAAACGATAAACTCATAATGGTAAAACAGGATAATGGAGAGTATATACCTGCTTATTGGGATCAGGATAATTTTAAAGCAATCAAAAAACTTGCCGACTACGAGGATTTAGAAGACCAGGGCTTGATTGTGAGATTGCCGTGTAAGGTCGGAGATGACTTATATTGCATTGTTAATGGAGAAGTAAAGAAATTAAAAGTGCATTCTTTTGGAGTACAAGATTTTGAAATTACTGATATTGAATTTAAATACGTAGACGGGTTTAAGATAGTAAGATTCGTAGGAGAAGTAGGTGAAACAGTATTTTTCACCCGTGAAGAAGCAGAGAAGAAGTTGGAAGAGATGAAAGCTAATGATTAAAGTACTGAATACCATTAATACTAGACTGATTCCTATATCGGTTTTACAGGATGTAAAAAGTAGAATCTCTGATTGGCTTGCATCCGGCGGGAAAGAAACCGATCCTTACATTCAGCGGCAAATTGATTATCTGAAAGCTGTTGAAAAAGCAGCATTGGATGAGAAAAATATCGTATAAGTGGAATTGGAGGAGATAAAGAGTGCATAGACATTTATGGATTGAGTACCATCATCACAGAAGAGTGCATATATACAAATGTGTTATTTGCGGAAAATTATGGGGATGAAAGGTGAAAAAAATGGACGTTAAAGAAGCAAAAGACATATTATCCGATATGAGAGACCAGCATTTATGTTTCTTGGGAAATTTAGAAATAAAAGATGAATGGCAGAAGAAATATCTAAAAGAAGCATGGGCGTGTGATTCCGGTGCAAAGGTTCTTGCCGGATTAATCACAGGGATAAAGATTGATAAAGGCATTATCGCAGATAGCATTCAGCACTATGGAAAAAATAATCAAAGCACAGTCTGTATGGAAGAATGCGCCGAGCTTATCCAAGCAATTAGCAAGGCAAAACGTGGAAAAATCAACCGTGATAACATGATAGAAGAAATTGCAGATGTGCTGATCTGTATCGAAATGCTAAAGCAAATGTACATGATTTCCGATGAGAAAATTAATAATTGGATTGAGAAGAAACAGGCGAGAGAAGTAGAAAGGATGGAAAAGAATGAATAAATGTTGCGCTAGTCAAGATGGAATATGTCGAAATGCCATTCTTTTTGGAACAAGATGCGATGGTTACAAAGAAAGATGCAGATTAAGACCAACTTATAACACTATCGAACAAACAGTGAAGAATTACCAGAACAATTTAAGAAAAATATTTGGAGCGGAGGATTAATCATGAATAAGAAAGAAATCGCAGAGATTAAGAAGCAGTTTACACCGGCCAATTGTGCAATCACACGCATTTGTGGTTGTTATGTAGACGCAGAAAAGAACAAGAAAACCAAAATTAAAGAAGCTTTCCTTTCCATTCCAGAGGAAGAAATGTTTAAGTATTTTGACATTTTCAAGAAAACCATGTCTGGCAGACTTGGAAAGAACCTTATGAACTTTGATTTTCCATTAGCACAGGAAAAAGAGGGTGGAACACAGGAATTTCTTATGCGGATCAGAGCAAGTAAACTTAAAGATGATGAGCTTTTGGACGAGTTCTACGACAAAGTGATTGAAAATTACGATTATAACGAAAATTACTACATAGTTCTCATTCATTCAGTATATGACATTCCCGGAAAAGCTTCTGATGGAACCGAAATGCACGATGCATCAGAAGAAATTTATGAACACATTCTGTGCAGCATTTGCCCAGTGAATCTTTCAAAGGCTGGGCTTAGCTATGATGTAGCTGAAAATAACATCAAAGATCGTATTCGTGATTGGGTAGTCTCAAGACCAGAAACAGGATTCTTATTCCCTGTATTCAATGACAGAAGCACTGATATTCATGGAACTTTGTATTTCAATGAAAACATAAAGAATATTCATCCAGACTTCATCGAAAACGTTCTTGGCACACCAATTCCACGTATACCCGGTAATGAGAACAATGTCTTTTCAGATTTTATCATGGACAATTTCGAAGGAAATACAACATTCAATTTCACGGAAAGTCTGGTTGAATCATTACAGGAAGTAAGAGAACAGAAGAAAGACAGCCCGGAGATGATAACTGTATCATGTGATGAAATGGAACAGATTTTTGGATATTGCGGAGTTCCAGACGAGAAGTTATCGGATTTCAAGGAAAACTGGGAAATGTATTTCAGCAATGAGCCTGTTGCCCTTGACAATATCCATAATTCAAAAACCGCAAAAATTGTAACACCAGATACAACAATCTGCATCCAGACAGATAAAATTGCTCTGATTGAACTGAAAGAAATAAATGGTGTTCCATCCCTTGTAATTCCGGTAAATGGAGAACTGAAAATCAATGGAATTGAAGTTGAATTAAGATAAACACTTTTGAAAAAGCCAGGAATTGGAGAAAGGAATTTCAAAATTGGCAAGCGATGTAAAATGGATAAAAATATGTTCAGACATTTTTGATGATGAAAAAATAATGCTAATTGAAAATTTGCCAAGTGCGGATAGCATTATCGTAATCTGGTTTAAATTGTTGTGCTTAGCCGGAAAAAATAACAACAGCGGTGTTTTTATCCTAAACGATAAGATTGCATATACTGATGAAATGTTAGCGACAGTATTCAGGAGAGATATTAACACAGTTCGATTAGCGTTAAAAACATTTGAGAACTACGGAATGATCGAAATTGTTTCCGGCGTTTACACAATTCCGAACTGGGGAAAATATCAAAATCTCGATAAAATTGAGCAAAAAAGCCAATATATGCGAAATTATATGCAAGAGTATCGGAAAAAGCAGAAAGACAAAATAGAGTGTAAAACTAACAGTAAAATTTACGGTAAAGTTAACAGTAAAACTAACGTTAGCTCGGCAGAAGTATATAATAAAGAACTAGATAATAAAGAATTAGATAATAAAGAAAAAGAAATAGAAGAAGAGAATGATTTAATAGTATCTAAAGATACTATTCGTCAGACTGACGTCCAACGAATCATCACCGAATGGAACAGCCTGGAAGAATTTGGTATTAATCCTGTAAAAAGAATGACATCAAAACGAGAACAAGCAGTAAAAGCCAGAATCCGTCAGAACCATATGGACGATATCTTAGAAGCCATTGAGAACATTCGCCATAGCAGTTTCTTACAAGGACAGAACAAAGAAGGTTGGATGATAACTTTCGATTGGTTCTTAAAGCCAGGTAACTTTGCAAAGGTATTTGAAGGGAACTATCTTGATAAATCCGGTAACAAGCCTCAAAGCTACATGGAGAAAATCCAAAACAGGGTAAGCGAGGTGGATAATTGGGTATGACAAGAGAAGAATGGGCGGTACTCGTAAAAGCAATGAAAGCTGTGTACACTTCCCCAGCATTTCTGCCAGATCAATATGCTTTTGATACTTGGTATGGACTTTTGAAAGACTTAGATTACAAGCTTTTAAGTTTCGGATTAAAGAAATATATGCAGACTGAATGGAAAGAGCCATCAATAGCAGCACTACGGCAATGTGCACAAAGCGTTGCATCGCAGAAGGAAGAACTGAATGAAACAGAAGCATGGGAAAAGGTATGCAGAGCCATTCAGAATTCTACATATAATGCAGAAACAGAGTTTGATAAGCTTCCAAAAATCATTCAGAAAGCAGTATCAAGCCCGGCACAACTTAGAGAATGGGCGGTATCTGAAAATGTGGATGGCACATGGTGGAGTGTAGTTCAATCAAATTTTCAAAGGACTTACCGGGCAGAAGTGCAAAGAGAACAAGAACGAAGAAAACTAAGTCCAGACCTTTTAAAAATTATAGATACTGCCAGATTGGGAGGTGCGGAAAATTGCCAGATAGAAAACCATGGAGAGAATTAAAAAGCACTGAAATTATAGGCTTAAAGCGGAGACAATGCTCAAAATGCGACTATTACAGCAAGAGCGAAAATGCATGGAGTACAAATGCAACCTGTGATTATATCTTAATTGAAGAACATAGCAGAGGATGTGATCCGAGGGATTGTGTTAAAAATGGTATCTTCAAGAAGAAAGCGAGAGGAAAGTCAAGAGTAAAGCGAGTGATTCTATGAGGAAGATAAGCGAAATGTATAAGCGATCTGGCGGTACAGCTTATCAGCATACCTGTTCGGAATGCAGATTCTTCCGTGGTGGTAAGCATCCGCAGTGCTTGCAATATGAGCTGGAAATTGATTGGAACCCAGATTATATAGCCTGTAAATTTTACAACCTGGAAGAATCTCAGATTGATGGACAAGTAAATATCTTTGATTTGTTGTGAAACGTGATAATTGTTTTAAATAAAATGGCTAAAATTAATTTTTATGATATTCGTGAATATTGTTATGGTTAAAACAAAATAAGCGCTTAAAATCAAAAAAACAGGCTATCAATAGAAAGGAGGAACAGGAACCGCCGGCCGGCAAAAGGAATTCCCGGTTCCTCCTAAATTTTATGGATGAAATATTGAAATATGCTATTGAGAATGGTATTATAAATCTTGCACATGTACTTGAAGAAATACAAATGAAGAAAAATGAAGAAATATTAAAAAAATATAAAATATGGCAGGGGAAAGGCAATAATTGGTATACTTATATTTATACAGAAAAAAATTCTAGAAAGCTAGTGAAAAGAAGTAGCCGAAAGGGAATTGAAGATTATATTATTGCTTTCGAGAAAGAAAAAACAGAAAAACCTAAAACATTTATGGATGTTTACGAGCATTGGATAGAAATTCAAAAAGAATTTGTGACGGATAACACTTTGTATAAGTATTCTACAGATAGAACACGTTATTTTGAAAAAAAAGAATTTACGGAAAAAGAAATTGAGAAAATGACAGAAGAAGACATAAAGGTATTCATTGTCAGAACTGTAAAAGATCAAAAACTTTGCAAAAAAGCGTGTAAAACTTTGTTTGGATATATCAAAAACACAATAGATAGTGCAAGGTCACAACATTTATTGAATTATGATCCTATGGAATTTCTTTCACCTAAAATATTTTATAAATACTGCACGGAGATAGAAAAGCCTTCAAGTCATAATACAATATCAGACCATGAACTTAAACTAATTATTAATCGCTGCAAAAAGGATTTTGATGAACAGCCAGAATACATTCCCTCATACGCAGTATATTTTGCAAGTCTCACAGGGATGAGAGTTGGAGAAATTTCGGCTTTAAAATGGGAAGATATAAATGAAAATTATATATCTATTAATAAATCAGAAAAATACAATAGAAATACAAAAGAATACTATATAGGAAAAACAAAAAATCAAATGAACAGATGGTTTCCTATGACTGGCGAAATTCGAAAACTTTTAATGAAATTAAAATCAGCAGAAATCAGCAATGGGTATATTAGTGAATGGTTGTTTTCAAACGAAAATGGAAGGGTTCATGCTCCTGTAATATCGTCATGCTTAAAAAACAAATGCAGGCAGGAAGGAATAGAAGAAAGAGGAATTCATGCATTTAGAAGAACAATAAATTCTAAACTAAGATGCAATGGAGTATCTGCCACTGTTGCTGCATCGCTGCTCGGGCATACCGAAGAAGTTAATGAAAAATATTATACATTTGATGTTAGCTCTTTGGAAGAAAAAAATAAAATTGTGTCAAAAGTGCAAAGGATTGGATGAATAAGAACATAGGTTCTGATTACCTTTTTGGTTACCTTTGATTACCTCAAGTCTGGAAAGCCTTTAAAATCAAGGACTTACGGATTAAAACGCGAGCCGTGAGGTCGCAGGTTCAAATCCTGTTGCCCCGATTAATGCAGCAAAATCAATGGTTTGCGGACTTGGTATGAACGAGTGTTCTGATTACCTTTGATTACCTTTTACAAAAGTACATATGAAAGGAAAAGTACATGTGCAAAACAATAAAATCGCAGAGATGCGATTATTTTTTTTGCCTTTTTTCGGAAATTGTGTTATGTTCAAGGAAATGGAGGGCGAAATATGCAGATACACACAGCTTATGACGTAATGAAAGAGTTTTTAATCACGGATGCAGAGCTTGTTGGACAGTACGGAATCCCTAAAATTCCAAAGACTTTTATTCATCCGGGGAAAGATACTGTAGACTTTGCGGAGAGCTTCAGCCGAAAGATTAAGAACCATCGGGAACTTGATGTAAATTTCTATGTGAATGATGTACAGTTTCAAAGATTATGGAATCAGCCAGACAAGTATATGGAGCATTTAAAATGTTTTCATGCAGTCATTATGCCAGATTTCAGTATATCAGTCGGCAAGAATGGAATGCCATTGGCTATGTGTTTGTGGAACAAATACCGGAATCATGCACTGGCTTACTACATGATCTTGAACGATATTCCAGTAATTCCGAACGTAAACATACTGCCAGAATACTGTTGGGACTGGTGCTTTGATGGGCTACCAGAGAGAAGCACAGTTGCCTGTTGTACCAATGGAAGAGTAAAGAGCAAGGCGGCACGGTTGGAATTTTGCGTTGGTTTCAAGGAAATGGAACGCAGATTGAAGCCACTTCGAGTTATCATTGTTGGAAGAATCCCGGAAGAATTGGAAACAGACACAGAAATTATAAACTTTGAAACCAGGAATCAGAAGATTAACAAGGAGGGCGTGAATGGGAACAACGACTGATAATTACCAGAGGAAGAAGAAACTTTCTAAGTCACAAATGAAGAGGACGGAACGTTTAGAGAAATCATCCCACAGAAGATATGGAACACGGAAGAAAGAAGGATTAAATAAATTGTGAATTTTGAATCATTCAGAATTTTACGCTATAGAAATATTTGTGCAAAATTAAAAATTAAGTGGTAATTAGAAAATGCGAGAATTTTTCTGGTTGCCACTTTTTTCTTGATTTCTGTGATTTTTGGTTTCCAAAACGATGCTGAAATTTGGGAATCGTTTATAAGTTAGCTGTAACTATTGAAGCTGTGAACAGCTGCGGTTTTATACTGTCATAAATAAATCAGTACAGCACCGGAAACCAGCAACCACCCCGAGCGACTAAATAAAAAGTGTTTTTTTTAAAGGACCCTAATATTTAAACCCTTGCCATAGTGGATTTGCTACTACGGACCACTCCAGGGAGCAACCACCCCGAACTGATGAAGCCGGGGCACCGTCAGGAACGATTGAACACCAATGAAGGCGATCACCAGCCGTATCCCTGGCAGATCATAAGCAACCAACCACGGACAGTAGGTCATAGCAAAGAATACCGAATAATAAAATAATAGCCTTGCTAAATACGTCTTTAATGGCTTTTAACGTATTTATCCTATATTTTATTGACTACGATTATAAAACGCCTTAAAAAGGCAAATACAGCGTTATACAAGCATATCAAAATATAGTTGTATAGTCCTAATTGTTATATAGCCCGGACAACTAAGATAGATCACCGCAGAGCCGATATAATGCGCCCATTGACAAGGTACGCAAATAAAGCATAGCTGCATACAGCTATACAAAACTATCATACACCCATAGACGCAGACAGTCAATAAACCATGCAACACACTATAAAGCGTTTTAAAGGCTCATAAACGGCTTATAATGCAAACGCGGCATAAATCACCATTAACAGCATAAAAAACGATTTACGGATAAAATAGCGCGTTAATTGATTGACTTATTATATTAACTTTGCAAGGTGCATCTGGCAGAATGCCAAAAAACCGCTTGCACGCCGTGAACGTGCCGCCGGACTGGATACCGGGAAGCGGTGAAAACTATTTGAAAATAAGGCTTTTCAACTTTTCAGCTGTAAAACCATCAAGAATATCATAAATATATGTTTTCAATAAAATTGTGTGTTCACTCAAAAAATAATCTGTAAAATTTTCGAGATCGTCACAGAATTGCCCTTGATTAAGGGAATAAAATTCATCAATCAATTTGTTTTCAAGTTCTTGTGAAAATTCATCGTACAAAGAAATATTGTACTTTCCAGTAAATTGGATATATTCACTTTCACCAGTAAATAAAAAGTGCAGAATTTCTATTTCCGGGCTTTCTTCACAAATATTATTAATATATTGATACAGGCTTTTGTTTTCTAAAGCTTTGTTATTATCATCAAATACTTTATAATTATCAAAAAAATGCTTAATAGTTTCATTTACAACGCTTTCCCATTTTTCCATTTTTAACATTATCATATGTATTACCCCCATTTTATGTTATTATATCATACGCTAAGCCAAAAATAAACAGTACAAAAACTTGCCGGGAATCTTAAGCCCCTTATTATTTTAAAGTCATTTTTGTAACGCTCGGAAGACTGCGGAAAAATTCCCGACGGTCGTAATCATCTTTAATATTGAATTGTCTGTCGCTTGTGGGGATGATCTCGCCGCCGATAAGCTCCATACAGGAGAGTTGTAAACAGTCTTCTTTTTTTGT
>ERZ791629.158-NODE-158-length-38054-cov-2.58609_pt1 | contig 38054 bp, 30 predicted proteins | sample MGYA00510057_ERZ791629 | MGnify/ENA primary metagenome ERZ791629 (study PRJEB30046, sample SAMN00715161) | human gut metagenome | study: EMG produced TPA metagenomics assembly of the A metagenome-wide association study of gut microbiota in type 2...
ATTTTATAAAGTAAATAAATTACGAAGCAGAAACGCTCTTACCTATGCCATCGTTACGAGTTAAGAGAAGCCGTAAATTAAAGAAATCTTAATAAATATATCTTACAGTTGAATAAATACCCGTAATGATATAAAATTATATATGATTAATGTCAAGGAGTATTTTCTATGATAATAAGCGCAGGAGTTGAGAACCTTACATCATGGGAAAGAAAGCTTTTGTATATGTGTAATGCAAGACCAACCATTAATACAAGAGCTTTATTTTCTGATGCGACAAACGATTACAGATGTCCGGCAGAGCCTATGCCGGGTGATACAGTTAAGATACGATTAAGAACAGGTCGTTATAATGTAGACAAGGCGTATATATATGTTAATAATGTAGAATACCCTATGACAAAGATTAAGGCAGTTGGAGTATTTGATTATTACGAGGCTGAGATTAAAGTTAATAATGACAAATTATATTATTATTTCAAGGTAGAGACTGGAAAGGTTGTATGCTATTACAATCAGATAGGAGCTATTAAAGAACTTAATACTTATTATAATTTCCAGATTATGCCGGGATTTAAGACACCTGACTGGGCAAAGGGCGCAGTTATGTACCAGATATTTGCCGATAGATTTTGCGATGGTGATAAATCTAATAACGTGCTTGATGATGAATACAGTTATATAGGCGAACACGTCTGTCAGGTTAAGGATTGGGATAAATATCCAGCCAATATGGGTGTAAGAGAGTTCTATGGTGGCGATTTACAGGGCGTGCTTGATAAGCTTGATTATCTTAGCGAGCTTGGTGTCGAGGTTATTTATTTTAATCCGTTGTTTGTTTCGCCATCTAATCATAAGTACGATATACAGGACTATGATTATATAGACCCACATTTTGGTGTTATAGTAAAAGATGATGGGGAACTTTTAAAAGAAGGTGACCAGAACAATACTAATGCAACACGATATATTAACAGGGTTACAAGTAAGGAAAATCTTAAAGCGAGTAATGAGTTCTTTGCCAAGGCAGTAGAACAGATACACAGCAGAGGAATGAAAGTCATAATAGATGGAGTGTTTAACCATTGTGGTTCATTTAACAAATGGATGGACAGGGAACACATTTACAGTTCTAGTGATGACGATTATGCCTGCGGTGCATATGAGAAGTATGAAAGCCCATATCACAGCTTCTTTAAATTCTATGGTAATCAGTGGCCGGATAATGGTTCATATGACGGCTGGTGGGGACACGATACACTTCCTAAGCTGAATTATGAAGACTCAGATACACTTGAAAAGTATATTATAGATATTGGAAAGAAATGGGTATCTCCACCGTACAATGTAGATGGCTGGAGGCTTGATGTTGCAGCTGACCTTGGGTACAGCAAGGAATATAATCACACATTCTGGAAAAAGTTCAGACAGGCTGTTAAGGAAGCTAATCCGGAGGCAATAATACTTGCAGAGAATTATGGTGATTCATATGACTGGCTTCAGGGTGATGAATGGGATACAATTATGAATTATGATGCCTTTATGGAGCCTGTAACGTGGTTTCTTACAGGAATGGAGAAGCATAGTGATGAAATGCGCCCTGATTCATTAGGTAATCCTGATTATTTTTTTGGTGCTATGCACCATAATATGGCAAGAATGGGTGGACAAAGTTATTCTATATCTATGAATGAGCTTTCTAACCACGACCATTCAAGATTTCTTACAAGAACTAACCATATTGTTGGCAGGGTTGATAAGCTTGGATCAGAAGTGGCTAATCAGAATGTGAATAAGTTTGTATTTATGGAGGCTGTCATTATTCAGATGACGTGGCCGGGTGCACCAACTGTATATTATGGAGATGAAGCGGGAGTGTGTGGTTTCACAGACCCTGATAACAGAAGAACTTATCCATGGGGACATGAAGATAAGGAGCTTATAGACTTTCATAAGGCAGCAATAAAGATGCACAAGGAGAATGAGGTATTAAGAACCGGCTCGTATAAGCAGCTTTATTCAGCACATAATGTTATTGCATATGGAAGATTTACATCAGATGATGCAGTGATAGTTGTTGTTAATAATGGGGAAGATGAGATAAGAGTTAATATACCTGCCTGGGAGACTGGACTTGCTATGGATGATGATGTCGAGCAGATAATGGTAACATTTGAGGGCGGATATTCAACAGACAGACAAGGTTACAGACTTAAAGACGGAATTCTTAATATAGGCTTAAGAAAGACTTCAGCTACAGTGTTAAGACGTCTTAGATGGTAGATAATGCTGTTAAAATATAATACACAGAAGTAAGAATGAGGAGTAATGTATAATGGCAGTAGATAATAACGAGGAAAAGAATAAAATAGTTCTTAACCGTAAGATGAGATTATGGAACAAGTATAAGAAGCCGGTAATAGGTGTTATTTTGGCTGTAGTAGTTATTGCAGTTGTTGCAATTGTTCTTAAATTATGCAGTATTGGAAAGCCGGTGGAAGATAAGGCGACAACACTTGCCAATAACAATAATAATAACAATGATATAATTATTACACAGTCATCTATAGAGATGTCTAACAATGAAACAACAAGTGCAGCTGATACAGAGAGTACAACATCAGCTGTAACAGAAAGCACAACAAGCAGTACAACATCAGCAGCTCAGGTATCAGGCGGAGTTGCCAGGATTACAACTAAGGCAGAGATACAGGAATACACATCACGTTCTAATTATGATGATGCAGTATTCTTTGGTGATATGATTGTATCAGGTATAGGTGAATATGGTTATCTTGACACATCACGCATATTCTCAGATAATAACCTTACAACAGATAAGGCACTTAATTCAGTGTCAAGTGTTGCGGCGGCTAATCCATCTAAGGTATATGTCCTTGTTGGACTTAACGACCTTAACTATGGAACAAGGTCAGGAGAGAATGTAGCTGAGAGAATAGGTTCAATAGTAGAATCGCTTAAGGAAGCAATTCCATCAGTAAAGGTATATGTAGTGTCACTTCTTCCTATAACACAGAGCTTTGAGGCAAAGTCAAATGTAAAGATAACACAGGCGGCTATTGATGAAGCTAATAGCACACTTGCAGCCAGGGCGACAGAGTATGGAATGACATTTATAGATATAGCAGATGCATTTAAGGATGAGTCTGGATATCTTAATACAGATGTATCAACAGGTGGATATAACCTTAATCATAACTATTACCCATTCTTCCTTAATAATATATCGGGAGCGTCTAACTAATGAAATTTTATGTAATGTCACTATTTCCACAGATGATTTTGGATGGGTTGAATACAAGTATAACAGGCAGGGCTATAGATTCAGGAGTATTGTCTATAGAAGCTGTTGATATAAGGGATTTTTCCAATAATAAGCATATGAAGGTAGATGATTACCCATATGGCGGAGGAGCAGGAATGGTTATGCAGCCGGGACCCGTGTGCGATGCTTATGAGAGCATAGCAGCCAGATGTTCAGGCAGACCAAGGGTTGTGTATATGACACCACAGGGGCATACATTTAACCAGCATATGGCAGAAGAATTTGCCAAAGAAGAAGAACTTGTAATTTTGTGTGGACATTATGAGGGAATTGATGAGAGAGCACTTGAAAGCATAGTTACAGACTATGTGTCAATTGGAGATTATGTCCTGACAGGTGGAGAGCTTCCGGCGATGGTTGTTATCGACTCAGTGTCAAGATTAGTTCCGGGAGTACTTAATAATGATGAGTCAGCCCAGACAGAGAGCTTCTCAGATGGTTTATTAGAATATCCACAGTACACAAGACCAGCCAATTACAAAGGTATGGAAGTGCCAGAAGTATTATTATCAGGTCACCACGGCAATATAGAGAAGTGGAGGCACGAGAAGTCGTTAGAACGTACTAAGAAGTACAGACCGGACTTATATGAGAAATATATGGCTGAGAACAATAATAACAGTTAAAATAATTGTTGACGGATAAGATATTTATGTGGTAAACTAATCAAGTCTTTTGGTGAATAACTTGATTGTTTACTACAGGATATTATGATGTGAAGTCACAATAAGCCTAGATAGCTCAGTCGGTAGAGCAGAGGACTGAAAATCCTCGTGTCACTGGTTCGATTCCGGTTCTAGGCACTTATTTATACCATAGGTATTACGTTATGTAGTATCTATGGTTTTTTTGTATCCCAATAATAAATAACAGTAAATAAAAGATGAGAGTGTAACAATGAATTGGAATGAAGATAAGAGTATAAAGATGAATTTAGATAAAACAGGAAAATCGGATAAAACAGGAACTACAAATAAGGATATTAAATATGATGATATATTATTGAATGGCAATGCAGGAACTACAAATAAAAATTCAGGCATTAAACCGAATGTTAAATATAATGATATATTGTCTAAGTTAGATAAATATAAAGATGAAAATATAGTACCTATGCATATGCCGGGGGCTAAGAGAAATAAAGAATTAATTGAGTTATATATGGGTGATATGGGAAATCCATATGAGAAAGATATAACGGAGATTAATGGTTTTGATAATATGCACAATGCCGAAACTATTATTAAAGATGCGTTTGATGAGGCGGCGGAGCTTTATGGAGCTGATGAGAGCTGGTATCTGGTAAATGGAAGCACTGCAGGTAATATGTCGGCAATATGCGGAGTTACCCATAAAAATGATGTTGTTATAATGGCAAGAAACTGTCATATATCAGTTTATAATGCAGTTATCCTCAATGAACTGAATCCTGTGTATATTTATCCAGAATATGATGAGAAATATGGGTATTATAAGGGGATAACATTAAAAGAAATTAAGGACATTGTGGATAAATACAGCTCAGACCATGACAGAAATGATATTAAAGCCGTGATACTTACATCACCAACTTATGAGGGAAATGTATCTGATATTAAATCAATAGCAGAGTATCTTCATCAATATAATATTCCATTGATTGTTGATGAGGCTCATGGTGCACATTTTAATTTCTCGGAAAGCTTTCCACAGTCAGCAGTTAAGTGTGGAGCTGATATAGTAATTAACAGTGTGCATAAGACACTTCCATCGCTTACACAGACTGCACTTATTCATATTAATTATGGAATAGTTGATGTAGAACGTATAAGAAGGTATTGGAACATATACCAGTCGACAAGTCCATCGTATATATTAATGTCTTCCATAGCAAGAAGCTTAAGCATTGTTAAGAATGACGGTGATAAATTATTTGCTGAATATGTTGATAAGCTCACTATTTTAAGAAATGGATTGTCAGAATTAAAGCATATCAGGTTAATAAAGACGGATGACATATCAAAGCTTGTATTAGGATATAAAGATGCAAAATGGTTATATGACACTCTATTTTATAAATATAAAATCCAGCTTGAAATGTCATCTATAAAGTATGTGATAGCGATGACATCAATATTTGACTCGCAGGAGTATTATGATAGATTTCTTGCGGCATTAAAAGAGATAGACGAAGAATTAGATAATAGAGTTCTTGCGGCATTAAAGGAGATAGATGAGAGTAGGAGTAAATATAATAATAGAAGTAAAGATAAGATTTTAATTAATGATGAGGATAATGGTAATAAGGTAAATATTGCCGATTTCAGGGATGAGCAGACTTTAACAATTGCACAAGCATTTAACAGGCGGGATTTATCAGGTTGTGATGAAATTCAGATGAATAATGAGAAGATATATGGTAAGATAAGTGGAGAGTCAGTGTATGTATATCCACCGGGAATACCGATATTATGTCCGGGAGAGGTTATTACACGAAAGATTATTGCAATACTTCAGGCGGCTGGTGAGGCAGGTCTGGAGGTTGTAGGTGTAAAAGAAGGAGCTTTGTTATGCCTGAGATAGCATTTTTAATGGGAAAAAGTTCAAGTGGTAAAGATAATATATTTAAGGCTTTAGTTGGTGATAAGGAGCTAAATCTTAAGACTGTTATTATGTATACAACAAGACCTATGAGAGCTGGAGAAAAAGAAGGTGTAGAGTATTATTATGTAGATAATGAGAAGGCATTGGAGCTTGAAGCGGCGGATAAAGTAATAGAAATGAGGACATATAACACGGTATATGGTGAATGGAAATATTTTACAGTTGATGATGGGCAGATCAGGCTTGGAAGCGGTGACAAGTACATTGTTATAGGTACTATTGAGGCTTACAATAAATTTTGTGCATACTTTGGAAAAGATGCAATATTACCGATATATATAGAAGTCGATGATGGAATAAGGCTTATGAGAGCTATCAACAGGGAACAGAAGCAGGAAGTACCACAGTATGAGGAAATGTGCAGGCGTTTTCTTGCAGACAGTAAAGATTTTTCGGAGGAAAAGATTAAGGAAGCCGGAATTAATCAGAGATTTAGCAACGATGGAACAATAGAGGATTGTATCAGGGACATCAAAGAGGCAATTAAACAGCAGCTTTTATAAAAGTGATAAATTTAACTGTGAATAAATTGAAGATTTAAAAGTATAACATAGTTTATTAAAAGAAGCTGGAAATTTATAAATGCAGGATAATTAATTAAATAAGATTAATATCTATAAATAGAATAAGAGTGAGTTGGCTTGAATTGTCTTAATGATATTTATATGATACAATTATATGATGGTGGACACGAAAGAGAGTAAGATTATGGATATAAAGATTAATGATATACAGACATCATCTTCAGTTCAGCAGGTGAAGAATACAGAGAGTACGGACAGTAGTTTTAAGTTTACTCTTATTAGTAATATAGAAGAAAAGGATCTTCAGGAAAAGCTTGGCAGTATGATGGAACAGATTACTGAGCAGGGTGAGAAGATTGCAAAGCATATGGATATTAAGGATATGCGAAAGTACAGGGAGCTTGTTAAGGGATTTCTTAACGAGGTTGTTAACCGTTCCCATAAGTTCTCAAGAGAGAACTTTCTTGATAGACGAGGCAGACACAGAGTATATGGTATTGTTAAACTTGTGGATAAGAATCTTGATGAGCTGGCAGGAGAACTTGTTAAAGAAGAGAAAAATCATCTTGAGATTGTAGGAAGAATTGATGATATCAGGGGTTTATTGCTTGATATATCAGCATAAGATTGGAGTATATAATGAGCACATTTTCAGATATTTATGGATACGATACAATTAAAGAGCATTTACAGAACGCAATTAAATTAGATAAGGTATCACACGCTTACATTATCAATGGAGGGCTTGGTGCTGGAAAGAAGATGATTGCCAAGATATTTGCAAAAGCATTACAGTGTGAGGCAGAAGGCGATAATAAGCCTTGTAATAAATGTCATTCCTGTATACAGACAGAGTCAGGCAATCAGCCTGATATAATATGGGTACGACACGAGAAGCCTGCAAGTATAGGTGTAGATGATGTAAGAGATCAGATAATATCAGATATGCTTATTAAACCATACTCAAGCCGTTATAAGATATACATTATAGATGAGGCTGAGAAGCTTACAGTGCAGGCACAGAATGCACTTCTTAAGACTATAGAAGAGCCACCAGCGTATGGTATTGTTATATTTCTTACGACTAACGCAGACATTTTCTTACAGACTATTATATCAAGATGTGTGCTTCTTGATTTAAAGCCATTAAAGGAAAGCGTAGTTATGGATTATCTTAAGGATAACTATGACGTGTCAGAATATGAACGTAAGTTTGCGGCTGATTTTGCACAGGGTAAGATTGGACGTGCTAAGACTATTATAGAAAGTACGGAATTCGCACATTTAAAGAATGATGTTATGCACGTTATCAAGAATGTGAAGGATATGACGGCGGCAGACATAATGGCAGTTGTTAAAGATGTGACTAATTACAAGCTTACAATAGACGATTATCTTGATCTTATGGCTATGTGGTTCAGGGACGTGCTTATGTTTAAGAGTACCAATGATACGAATTACCTTATATTTAGTGATGAGATTTCGCTTATCAAATCGCAGGCTGAGGTTATGTCATACGAAGGAATTCAGGATATACTTAATTCTATAGATAAAGTAAAGGTAAGACTTAAGGCCAATGTTAATTTTGACTTATGCATAGAACTTCTTATTATGGCTATGAAAGAGGATATGTAGGCAGTTAGTGAATAATTGGCTGATGTTAGGAATTAATATTTGGCAGGATTGGAGATTAAAAATAGATGACTAAAGTTGTTGGTGTTAGATTCAGGCAGGTGGGCAAAATATATTTCTTTGCACCGGGACAGTATAATGTTGAGGTTGGTCAGCACGTTATTGTTGAAACAGCAAGAGGAATTGAGTATGGCCACGTTGTTCTTGGTGAAAGAGAGGTTGAGGATTCAGCAGTTGTACAGCCGCTTAAGGCTATTATCAGAATATCGACACCTGATGATGATGAAAGGGAAGCTAAGAACAGGGAAAAGGAAAAAGAAGCGTATAAGATATGTCTTGAGAAGATTAAGAAGCATAATCTTGAAATGAAGCTTATAAAGGTTGAGTATACATTTGACAATAATAAAGTATTGTTCTACTTTACAGCGGATGGAAGAATTGATTTCAGAGAGCTTGTAAAGGATCTGGCAGCAGTATTTAAGACAAGAATTGAACTTCGTCAGATTGGTGTAAGAGATGAAACTAAGATATTAGGCGGAATTGGCTCTTGTGGAAGACCATTGTGCTGTGCAACATATATGCCAGAGTTCATACCAGTGTCAATTAAGATGGCAAAGGAACAGAATTTATCGCTTAATCCATCAAAGATATCGGGTGTGTGTGGAAGACTTATGTGCTGTCTTAAGAATGAGCAGGAAACTTACGAGGAGCTTAACAGCAACCTTCCTAATGTGGGAGATTATGTTACTACACCTGAGAAGTTAAAGGGTGAGGTATCAAGCGTTAATGTGTTAAGACAGCTTGTTAAGGTAATTGTCACACTTGATGGAGATGAGAAAGAGATAAGAGAGTATCCTGTTGCTGAGCTTAGATTTAAGCCTAAGAGAAGAAACGACAGAATGAATATAGATGATAAAGAGTTAAAAGAACTCGAAGAGCTTGAGAAAAAGGAAGGAAAAGCCCATATTAATGATGACTGATGTTAAGATTAATGCAGGTATTAATGCCAATGAGAGAATTGATGACTTATGCAGGGATAATCTCAGACTAATCCAGAATACAGATGTGTTCTGTTTTGGAATGGATGCTGTGTTGTTGTCTACATTTGCGAAGGCCGGAAAGAACCAGAAGGTGCTTGATATGGGTACTGGAAATGGTGTAATACCAATTCTTATGCAGGCGAAAAATCCAGGCAGTATGTATACAGGCTTGGAAATTCAGGATATCAGTTATGACCTTGCTGTCAGAAATGTTGAACTTAATAGTCTGTCAGACAAGGTTAATATTGTAAAAGGTGATATTAAAGAAGCTTCACATATTTTAGGTGGGGCTTCTTTTAATGTGGTTACAAGCAATCCACCATATATGAATGAAAATCACGGAATTGTTAATCCTGAGAGTGCCAAGGCAATCGCAAGACACGAGCTTCTATGCAGTCTTGAGGACGTTGTAAGGGAAGCTTCAAAGTGCCTTAAGGTTAAGGGACATATGTATATGGTTCACAGACCATCAAGACTTGTAGATATATTTACTTCTATGAAGAATAACCACCTTGAGCCAAAGCGTATAAGGCTTGTGTATCCGCATATAGATAAGCCAGCTAATATGGTGCTTATAGAGGCGGTAAAGGGCGGACGTTCACAGCTTATAGTGGAAGAACCACTTATTGTATACAATAGCGATGGAAGTTACACGGAAGAACTTTTAAAAATGTACAATTAGTATGAATTTAAGAGAGGAGCAGTATGGAAGATAATATTACAGATATTGATTATGATAGTGTGCAGGCACTTGAAGAATTTAATGGCTTTCATAATAATAGCGGAGTTGGGCAGTTATATTTGTGTGCAACTCCGATTGGTAATCTTGAGGATATTACGTTCAGGGTGTTAAGGATATTAAAGGAAGTTGATATTATTGCGGCGGAGGATACGAGAAACAGCATAAAGCTGCTTAATCATTTTGAGATTAATACGCCGATGACAAGCTATCATGAATATAACAAGTATGATAAGGCAAAGGTGCTTGTTGAGAAGATGCTTAAAGGAATGTCAGTCGCTGTAATAACTGATGCTGGAACACCTGGAATATCTGACCCGGGAGAGGAGCTTGTAAGGCAGGCACTTGCATCAGGAATTAAGGTATCATCAGTTCCTGGTGCGGCAGCGTGTATAACGGCACTTACAATGTCGGGACAGTCAACAAGACGTTTTGCATTTGAAGCATTTCTTCCGGCGGACAAGAATGAGCGTAAAGACATATTAAAAGAGCTTGAAGATGAAACAAGAACAATGATTATATACGAAGCTCCACATAGGCTTTTAAAGACACTTAAAGAGCTTTCTGAGGTGTTAGGAGGAAGCAGGGCAGTTACTATATGCAAGGAACTTACCAAACGCTATGAGAATAGTATGGTTACAACGCTTGCAGAGGCGTGCAGTTATTATGAGAATAACCAGCCAAGGGGCGAGTATGTTCTTGTAATTGCTGGAAAAGACAGAAATGAGCTTAAAGAGGAAGCACAGGCACAGTGGCTTACTATGTCTGAGCAGGAACACGTTGATATGTATATAGCACAGGGACTTGATAAAAAAGAGGCTATGAAGGCAGCAGCCAGGGACAGGGGCGTATCTAAGAGGGATATATATAATAAGCTTCTGGGAAATTAGTTCTTAAAAGAAAAAATGTTACACAAATGTTAAAAACATATATAAAAGAGTGATTAAAAGAGAGTCTTAGCTAAAATAAATTTAAGAGTAAATTTTAAAATTATAGGTGGAGTGGTACAAATCCCCTTCTTTGTCAGATAATATTTCTGGTAAGGAAGGGGATTTCTTATCTTCTAATCTTCTATTGTATGTTCATTAATAATTGCCTTAATGGTCTTATAAAGATAAGGCTTGAGCCTGTCAATATCAGCTGGTTCTTTGTAAAGGATTGAGCTGTAGCAGGTTGAGCTTATAAGCTCGACAATCATAAACAGCATAATCTCAGGCTCGTTGAGGTTAAGACCAGAGTCTTCAAGCATTTCATAGTATATATCTTTAAAATTAATGTCGTCATCAGCGACATTGGTTGTAAGAGCCTCTTTAAATATTCCCCACGACAGGTTCTTTGATATAAATGTAAGAAGTGTCTGGTTGGTGTTAAGCACATTAATTATGTTGTCAGCAATAAATATAATCTCCTCGGTAAATGTAATTGTAAACGAAGGGTCACTAATCTGCTGTTCTTTTATATGAAGCTCTAATGCATTCACTGCATTTTTAAAGAGCTTGCTTGCCTCGTGAGAAATGAGTTTATTTCTTATATCATATAAATCTTTGAAATACAGATAAAAAGTTCCCTTGGCAATTCCAGCTTTCTGAGAAATCTCGGCAATTGATGTCTTGGAAACACCCTGCGTTGTAAAGAGCTTAAAAGCTGTATCTAAGAGGGAAGTCCTTTTCTGTTGTTTGTTGTTCTCAAGTTTTCCCATAAAATCTCCAATCTAATGCAGGCATAATATTAGTTATTCTGTCAATTAATATTCTACCATATTGAAAATAAAAAATCTATAAAAAAATGACTTTTAGTCATTTTGAGTATTGACTATCGGTCATTTTGTGCTAGAATAACACTTGCAAAGAAAATGACCATAAGTCATATTTGAGAGATGACGGTCATATGTATTGAATTGATAATAAATGTAATTAATTAAGAGAGTTATTAATTATTGAGAGGTTATCAGTCCAATCAAAGTAAAATTACGTCGCAGACGTAGAAATGAGGCGAGTTATGGAAAAGTTTGGAAAAGTAATTGTTAAACTCAGAATTCCAATTCTTATTCTGAGTTTCCTGCTTCTTATTCCATCTGCAATCGGATACTTTAATACAAGAGTTAATTACGATATTCTGTATTATCTTCCGAATGAGATAGAAACTATGCAGGGTCAGGACATTCTTATGGATGACTTCAATAAGGGTGCATACGCGATGGTCGTTGTCCAGAATATGGATACCAAGTCTACTGACAGACTTATTAAGAAGGTAGAGAATGTAGACCACGTTGCACAGGTTATTTCTTACACAGGAATAGTTGGTGAAGATGTTCCATCTGAGATTGTTCCATCAAAATTCAGAAAGTATTTCGAGAATGACAGCACAGATACAACTTTATTTGCAATATTCTTCGATAATACAACTTCAAGTGATGATACTATGAATGCTATCACACAGATAAGAGAGAAGACAGAGGGTCAGGCGTTTATAAGTGGTATGTCAGCAGTAGTTACGGATACTAAGAATCTTTCGGAGAAAGAGACACCACTTTATGTACTTATAGCAGTAGTTCTTGTATGTATCGTGCTTGCTATATTTATGGATTCATTTCTTGTACCAGTATTTTTTATGATAAGTATAGGAATGGCAATTGTATACAACCTGGGTTCTAACATTTTATTAGGTGAGGTTTCATATATAACTAAAGCTCTTGCGGCTGTACTTCAGTTAGGTGTTACACTGGATTATTCGATCTTCTTATGGCACAGCTACAAGGAAATGAAGGGAATATATCCAGATGACCACAAGGAAGCGATGGCAGTTGCCATTGGTAATACACTTACATCCGTAGTTGGTTCTTCTATAACAACAGTTGCAGGTTTCATTGCACTTTGCTTTATGAGCTTCACACTTGGTCTTGACCTTGGTATCGTTATGGCAAAGGGTGTTGTATTCGGTGTTATCGGTTGTGTAACAATCCTTCCATCACTGATACTTACATTTGACAGGGCATTAGAGAAGACAATGCATCGTGAGATTATGCCAAACTTCGATAAGCTTGCTACATTTATAGTAAACCACTCATGGATATTTGTAATTGTCTTTGTTGTATTATTAGGACCTGCTATATATGGACAGAATCATACATCAGTATATTATGATTTGTCTGATACACTTCCAGATGACCTTGCTTGCTCACAGGCTAATAAGAAGCTGGAAGAAAACTTTGATATGAATTCAATCTATATGATACTTGCTGACTCTAGTATGTCTACAGATACAGCTAACGAAATGCTTGATAAGTTAGGTGATGTAGACGGTGTACAGTTCGCACTCGGACTTGACACAGCACTTAAGTCTGGTATTCCACAGGAATTCTTACCGGCTAAGACAGTATCAGAGCTTAAGGGTGAAGATTATCAGATAATGATGATTGCTACAGATTACAAAATAGCATCAGATGAAATTAACAATCAGATTAGTAAGGTGAATGATATTGTAAAGTCTTACGATTCTAAGGCAATGGTAGTTGGCGAAGCTCCTTGTACCAAGGATCTTATCACTATAACAGATAAGGACTTTAAGACAGTCAGTGCGGTATCGATAGTAGCTATATTTGTTATTATCCTGTTCGTACTTAAATCAATATCGCTTCCAATTATACTTGTTTCAGCAATCGAATTTGCTATCTTTGTTAATATGGGTATTCCATATTTTACTCATACACAGATACCATTTATTGCATCAGTAGTTATAGGTACTATCCAGCTTGGTGCAACAGTCGATTATGCTATTCTTATGACAACAAGATATAAGAAGGAAAGAAGCCAGGGATACGCTAAGAAGGAAGCAATTCAGATAGCTCTTTCAACATCAATACCATCAATTATTGTTAGTGCACTTGGTTTCTTTGCCGCAACATTTGGTGTTGGACGCATAGCTTCAGTTGATATGATTGGTTCGCTTTGTACACTTATGGCGCGTGGTGCAATTATAAGTATGTTCGTAGTTATCTTCATACTTCCATCATTGTTTGTGTTATTTGATAAACTGATTATTAATACAAGTATAGGATTTAAGCCTAAGAAGAATCAGGATATGTAATCAGAAAGATGTATGAACGGTCCCCAAATGTATATGTCGTAACAGATATAAGAATATATCAGGAAGTAAGAAAATGGAGGAATAGTTATGGTTAAGAAGACTTTATTTAAATATAGTTCAGTATTATTAAGTGTTGTTCTTATTGCTTCAACACTTACAGGCTGTGGAACTGGCACAGCATATAATCAGACAGGAAGTGAGGTTGCAATAAGCAGTGAGGCTGCTTCTAATACAGAGAATATTATAACAAATGCTATTAAGAACGAGCTTTCAATATCAAATACAAGTACATTAAAGACAAATACAAGAGACGAGATGGTATATGTATTTGATAAGGCAGACGGAACTCAGGATCACGTTCTTGTAACAGAAAAGGTTACTGATTCTAAGGGCGAAACAACAACTAACCAGAGCACATCTGATAAGACTGCCCCTGTTTCAATAAAGGTTACTTACAAGTTAAATGGTGTTGAAACTAAACCGGAAGATATGATTGGCAAGAGTGGTAAGGTTACTATCAGATATGACTATACTAACAATGAGAAGAAGAATATAACAGTTAATGGAAAGTCACAGATAGCTTATGTTCCATTTACTATGATTACAGGAACACTTCTTCCAACAGATAAGTTCAGTAATGTAGAAGTTACTAACGGCAAGGTAAGCAAGGTTGGCGATAATATCATTGCACTTGGTATGGCTATGCCAGGCTTAAAGGATACTTTAAACCTTAAGTTTGATGGTGAAAGCCTTGATATGGATATTCCAGAATACTTTGAAATATCAGCAGATGTAGAGGATTTCGAGCTTGATATGTCTATGTCAGTTGCTACAACAAGCACACTTAATGATATAGATACAGATGATTTCTCACTTGCTAAGCTTGAAGATAAGATGAATGAGCTTCAGTCAGCAGCTGACCAGCTTACAGATGGAACAGTTACTCTCCAGAATGGTACACAGACACTTTCTGACAGTATTCCAGCACTTACAGATGGCGTGAACCAGTTAAATGATGGTGCAAGCCAGCTTAAAGATGGTATCTATGCTTATACAGATGGTGCTACAGCTCTGGCAGCAGGTGCAGGACAGCTTAAGGATGGTATCAGTGCATACACAGCAGGAGCTAACCAGCTTGGTGCAGGTGCAGGACAGTTACAGTCAGGTTTAAAGACTTATACTGATGGTGTAGGAGCACTTAATGCAGGTTCAGGCACATTACAGAGTGGTCTTTCAACATATACAGGCGGTGTTGCCAGTGCGGCAGCAGGTGCAGTTTCATTACAGACAGGTTTAAAGGCTTATACAGATGGTGTTGCTAGTGCAGAGGCAGGAGCTTCACAATTAAATGAAGGAATAAAGAGCATTAAGACAGCACTTATTGGAAATGTTGTTAAGGAACTTGCAGCTAATTCAACAGCTTATAAGATGAATTCTGTAGCAGACTCAACAGGAAAGACTGTTATGGAGCAGGCAGCTGATTTACAGAAATTAGGAACAGCATTAGGCCTTAGTGATGTAACTATAGCAACAGACCTTAGTAATCTGGGTAAGAAGAGCAGTAGTGAGGCAGCAACAGATATATCGACTTATTTTGTAAAGTATCTTACAGCTTATACAACTAATATAATAACAGAGACATATACAGAAGCTGTGACAAGCGGTAAGCCATATACTCCACAGGTATCACAGGCTGGTTCAAAGGATTATGTATATGCTAACCAGTTAGGACTTCTTATTAAGGCTGCTGGTAATATAGGTGCTTCAAGTGCATTAGATGCAGTTGTTAGCAATCTTAGCAATAATGAAACTATTAATGCAGCATTAAAGCAGCTTACAGATGGAAGCCAGTCATTAACAGACGGACTTGGTGAACTTGTTAAGAATAACGATACACTTAACGCAGGTGCATCACAGCTTAATGCAGGACTTGCACAGCTTAGTGGTAACAATGATACACTTAATGGTGGTATAGCACAGATAAGTGCAGGACTTGCACAGCTTAGCGATAACAATGATACACTTAATGGTGGTATAGCACAGATAAGCGCAGGACTTGCACAGCTTAACGACAATAATGATACACTTAACGGTGGTATTGAACAGATTGCAGGCGGTTTCAGCACACTTAATTCTAACAACGAAGCTTTAAGAAGTGGTTCTACACAGCTTGCTGATGGAACATCAACACTTAAGTCATCTTCTGTAACTTTAGCAGATGGTGTAACACAGCTTAATGATGGTGCTATAACACTTAAAGATGGTATGGCAGAATTCAATGAGACAGGTATTAAAGCTATTACAAGTCTTGTTGGTGATGATGCTGATACAGCAGTAGATACAATCAAGGAAGTAATCAAGCTTGGTCAGAATTACAACACATTCCTTGGTAAGTCAGATGGTAAGGATAATTCAGTAACGTTTATATATAAGACAGCTGAATTAACTAAATAAGCTTACTTTTCCAAAACTCTCATATATAAATTATGCCGGCCCGGTCGGCGGAAAGATTAATAATCTTTCAAAAAACCCCACAGAAATTCATATCTGTGGGGTTTTTGCTATGCAGACAGTGCGTTAAAGGTTACGCAGCTGCGACAGTATAGTTATATGTTAATATAATTCCATTATCATTTTGAATGTTATGATATGCTTTTAAAATAATCTTCAAGTCTTGTAAATGTCTTAATAAGTACGGCGGCTTCATCTTCGCTTAAATCGTCAGTTATATGTTTAATCATATCCCGATGAAATCTCATATGGTGAGTGTATGCCGCATTACCCTTTGGTGTGAGGGAAGCATATACGACACGGCGGTCTTCTTCACTTCTTGTCCTTGATACATATCCCTTTTTAACAAGTCCGTTAATGCCGACTGTAAGAGTTCCCATAGTCACGCCTAAGGCCTTGGATATTGTTCCCATAGTGCGTGGCTCTTTAATTCCGATAGCTTCAATTATGTGCATATCAGTAACTGTGATGTCAGAAAATTCATCTGTAATTAAAGCCTTTTCTTCAATGTTCATTATATCATTGAATAAAGTTACTAAAATAGAGTTCAATGATTCGTAAATGTCCATAGGTATTACTTTCCTCGCTTCAAAATATTTTTAATTATACAATGAAATGGTGTGTTAATGCAACAAAATACTGCGGTATTTGTGAGTTAATGCGTTAAATACAATTTGCAATTTTATAGGATAAGTAGTATCATTAAATGGAGTATTATTTTGACAATATAGAGCAATAAAAGTACAGATTATTGCCATAAAATATTACTTAATATCAGGTTAAAAGTTTAATGATAGATGGAGGCACGTATGAAGTTCATAGCAATTGGCGAATTGATGTTAAGATTGTCACCACCTAACTATGAGAAGATAGTTACAACCCACAATTTCATAGTTAACTATGGTGGAGCAGAAGCCAACGTAGCAGTTTCACTCGCTAACCTTGGTGTAGATTCAACATTTTTTACAGTATTACCTAACACAGACCTTGGTAAGTCTTGTATCAACTACCTTAAGGCTAATGATGTACACACTAAGCACATTATCAAGTCTGACGGAAGAATGGGACTTTATTACCTTGAAGAAGGTGTTTCAGTAAGACCTTCACAGGTAATATATGATAGAGGAAGCTCAGCATTTGCTGAATATGATTATAAGGATGTAGATTTTGAGAACATCTTAAAGGATTATGACTGGTTACATTTAAGTGGCATCACACCAGCTCTTTCATATAACTGCCGTCGTCTTATAGATAAGGCTATCAAGGCAGCTAAGAAGCTTGGACTTACGGTAAGCTTTGATCCTAATTTCAGAAGTACATTATGGTCTTTTGAAACAGCAAGGGATGTACTCAGCAGATATCTTCCATATGTAGATGTACTTATAGGTATTGAGCCTATCCATGTATACAATGCAGATGGTACAGATGTTAAGGACGGCCTTACTATGGATCCATCATTTGAGGATATGGACAGAGTATTCAAGGCTATTGATGAGCAGTACCATATGAAAGCAATTGCAAGAACAGTACGTTATGTTCATTCAGGAAGTAATAACTCTCTTAAGGCTTTCTACTATGCTGACGGAAAGACTTACGAAAGCAAGACACTCAATTTTGAGATTGTTGACCGTGTTGGTGGTGGAGATGCATTCTCTTCTGGTCTTATCTATGCTCTTATGCAGAATGACTGGAAGCACGAAGATATCGTCAATTTCGCAGTAGCTTCTTCAGTAATGAAGCACGCTATCCGCGGCGATACTAACATCACAAGCGTTGACCAGATTAAACGACTTATGAATAATGCTTCATTTGATGTGCAGAGATAATAAGCGTAGGTCATACAGAAGGAAGGTCTAAGGAAAATCAGTACTTGAATAATGATTTTCCCTAGACCTTCTTCATATGAGATTAATAACAGATAGATTATGGTTAATATACCGGAGGATATATGAAAAAAATAAAAGAACTTATGCCGGAGGCATATGATTTTAATGGAAAGCTTTCATTAAAACAGGCGATACCACTTGGACTTCAGCACGTTATGGCGATGTTTGTAGGAAATCTTACACCGTTGCTTATTATTACAGGAGCCTGTGGTATTGGAGCAGGAAGTGAGTATGCATCTATTCAGGTTGCACTTTTACAGAATGCTATGATTATAGCTGGTATTGTAACACTTATACAGTTGTTTTCAATTGGACCTGTTGGAGGCAAGGTGCCTATTATTATGGGTACAAGCTCTGGATTTATCGGAGTATTCAGCAGTATAACAAAGGTTATGGGAGGCGGAGTATTAGCCTATGGTGCAATTATGGGAGCATCCATTATAGGTGGTCTTTTTGAAACTGTGCTTGGTGCATTTATTAAGCCTTTAAGAAGATTTTTCCCATCAGTTGTAACAGGAACTGTTGTGCTTTCTATTGGACTGTCACTTATTTCTGTTGGTATCAATTCATTCGGTGGTGGAAACGGGGCTAAAGACTTTGGCTCATTAGAGAATCTGTTTCTGGCGTTTGTTGTGCTTATTGTTATATTATTCGTTAAGCACTGGACAAAGGGATATCTTAGTTCATCATCTATACTGATTGGAATTATAGTTGGTTATATTGTAGCAGCTATTATGGGCTGTGTGCTTCCACATACAGCAGTTAATGCTGAGGGAGTTGAATATACTAAGTCATGGGTACTTAACTGGAATAAGGTTGCAGAAGCTAAGTGGATTGCGATTCCTAAGTTCATGCCAGTTAAGCCAGTGTTTGACTTAAGAGCAATACTTCCTGTGCTTGTTATGTTTGTTGTAACAGCAGTAGAAACTGTTGGAGATATATCAGGTGTTATGGTCGGTGGAGTAGGAAGAGAAGCGACAGATAAAGAACTTTCAGGCGGAGTTATGTGTGATGGTTTAGGTTCATCGCTTGCAGCACTTTTCGGTGTGCTTCCTAATACATCATTCAGCCAGAATGTTGGCCTTGTTGCAATGACTAAGGTTGTTAACAGAATTGCACTTGCATCTGGTGCTGTATTCCTTATATTATGTGGTCTTATTCCTAAGCTTGGAGCATTAATATCAATCATGCCACAGTCAGTACTTGGTGGTGCGGCAGTTATGATGTTCTCATCAATTATTGTAAGTGGTATCCAGCTTATCACTAAGGAGCCGCTTGATGCAAGAAGGCTTTCTATTGTATCGGTTGCACTTGGTGTAGGCTATGGTATGGGTGTAAGCCCTGCAATCCTTGCACATACACCACAGGCAGTACAGCTTATGTTTGGTGAGTCTGGTATTGTTCCAGCAGCATTTGTAGCAATATTACTTAACATAATTCTTCCTAAGGATAAAGCTGAGGAAACGGTTAAAGAAGTTGTTTCAGAAGAAGCAGCAACAATAAAGGAAAAGGCTGTAACTAAATAAGGTACAGCAATTAGCGAAGATACCGGGAAAGACGAATAAGGTCATCAGGAGTATCAATATCATATAATTCATATTCATCCTGTGCAGGAACTAAAACAACCTGTGCAGGATGTTTTTTTGCAATAAAGCCGCCACCCTTGCCCTGTGGAAGTGTAAGGAGCTCATTATAATAGCACTCAGGAAATATTACTGGTGCGCCTGCGTTTTCGTTGAAGGCAAGCCGGCATATCTTATTATTATTATTAATATTATTATTATTGAAATAATTATTATTGGCATTGCTGGATTTATCTGTGCTGTTACAAGCAAAATAACTGCTGTTGTAGTAAATAAATAAAAGGCACAGCAGCTGAAGGCTTGTCTTAGTGATAAGCGGCTGGTCTGATGGAAGAAATATTATCCCTTGGGTGCAGCAGCTTTTGTGTCTGTTAGTTTCCTTTAGAATACGTGAAACACCAAGACGTACCATATCATTTCTGTAAGGCATATTGTGTTTAATGCAATGTATATGTTCCCGTTCACATATCTGTACAAGCTCATCATGACGGGTTACGGCAAGAGTTTTACCAAAGCTTACAAAGTGGCTTATATTTATCGCATTTTCAAAGAGAGTGTTGTTGTTGAAGGAGGCTAAAAGCTTGTTGGTACCGAATCTTTTTGACATACCGGATGCCATAATAATGCACGAAATAGAGCTGAAGGTATTATCAATATCGATTAAAAGTACATCAGATCTGCTTTTAATACTGTCAAGAAATTCTGTGGATTGTTTTCTGATGACCGCTAATACGCGTGAGTTATCAAGAAGACTTTTAATGTTCTCCTGAAAAGGGATACAGGAGCTTTCCAGATAACCAAGCTCGTCAATAACAAATACACTATCAGCAGAGGTCATAAGATGCTTCATAATGGCAGGACAGGCGCAGTTAATAAAGCCATCCTCTACGGAGGTCATGTTGTTGCCTTTTTTAGGGGAAACAGGAGTGAGTGTACGTGGTCTGCCAATCACATATTCTTTTCCATCATCTATAAGATTAGATTTAATAACAACTTCTGGTGTGTCTGTTCTGCGGCTTAGCAGATAATTGAAAAAATCAGACATATCCATAGTTTCTTCAATCTGGTTTAAAATGTTGTTTAACAGATATGATTTGCCACTTCCCCGGTCTCCCGTAATAAAAAGATGTTTTTTATCTGACATCTTAAAAAATGTAATTACAGCCAAAGCATCTAAATAACAATTATCCATAGAATAAATAAGTCACCTCGTTTCACTAAATGATTTTATAACGTATGTGTGTCTGGTGAGAATAGACATTTATACGCAGTATAGGTATAGGTCTATAATGCCACAACTACGCGGTGGGTTTTATGGTTAATGTCAGTACATTCAATGACATTAATATTATCATATATAAGAGACATCTTTTCATTAATAATATCAAGAGAGTCTGTATGTGTATTAATGGTGCTAAGGATTGTCCCAGACTTCATAAGAAGTATATTATCGCAGTATTCTAAAGCAAGCTCAGGGCTGTGAATACACATTAGGGCGCATCTGCCATCGGATACAATACTTCTTATGTGCTGCATAAGAAGATGACGGTTAGAAAAATCAAGTGCACTATCCGGTTCATCGAGAAGAAGCAGTGGGGAAGCCTCTATTATGGTGCGTGCCAGAATACATAACTGCTTCTGCCCTTCGCTTAAAGCTAAGAAGTCTGATTCGTATAAACCCTTAAGTCCAACCATATCAATAGCTTTATCCACACGCCTGAGCATATCTGTGGTGTAGCCTCCAAGTATGTGCATATGAGGATTGAAGCCAAGCAGACATACATCCCTGACGGTCATGCTTATAGTAAGATTGTTTCTTTGGGGAATGTAGCTTATGAGCTGTGCCTTTTTTTTAACAGAGAGGTTTTCAAGTAAGTGTTCATTAAGCTGACATTTTCCGTTGTGTTTTATAAGTCCCATGATGGCCTTAATAAGAGAGGTTTTACCACAGCCGTTATTGCCAATAACAGCATTAAGCTGTCCAGGCATAAGGTCAAAGCTTACGTTATCAACCGCACAGGTGCTGCCGTAATATACTGATATTCCGTCTGCGGAAAATGTATTATTGAATAAATCGGACATCATAACGCCTCCTTTTTATTAGCTCTGATAAGCAGAATGATAAGCAGTGGAGCACCAAGAAGTGAGGTAAATATACTGACTGGCAGCTCTGATGGGGATACACTTCTTGCCAGTATATCAGCAAGTGTCAGTAAAATAGCTCCTGTGAAGCCACTTGTTATGTATGTAAATATGTCATTACGCTTTGTAAGAAGTCTGGCAATATGAGGTGCGATAAGTCCGATAAAGCTTATAAGCCCCGTAACACATATTATTGATGATACGATAAGAGTAGCAAGCATTAATATAATAAAACGCAGACTTGTCACATTTACACCTAGTGATACGGCTTCTTCCTCGCTTGTAGAAAGAATGAGAACCTGTCGGTATAACAAAGCTATTACAATAAATCCGGCAAGTGTTGTGAAGAAGGGAATAGCAAGGCTGTCCCTTGAAATACCATTAAGGCTTCCCATAATCCAGTATTCGATTGAAGCAAGCTGTTTTTCGGGATCTGCAGCAAGCTTTAGAAACATAAGTATAGTCTGTGCCACAGAATGAATAGCTATACCGGCAAGCACGATTGTATAACTGTTTCTGCCAGGGACAAGATAAGCCGTAAGCAGAGTTATTATGAGTGCTGTAACAGCTCCGATAAAAGCAGATATGGAGATGACTGGAACAGAAGCAGAAACTGCGACTATTGCAAGAGCAGCACCGGCACTTGCACCGGAGGAAACGCCAACGATATCGGGAGAAGCCAGAGGGTTTTTAAATATAAGCTGATATATATAACCTGATATTGAAAGCCCAAAACCACCTATAACACCCATAAGGGCGCGGGGAAGCCTGAGCCTTTTAAAGACCATAATAGACATAGTATCACCAGACAGTAAGCTCTTTAATGTGAGTGGATACTGTCCGGTAATGACAGACCATACAAGTACCGCCAGAAGAAGCAGTACCTGTATGACTGATAAAAGTATAATTTTGTTCCGGTAATTAGAAGTATTTTTGAACATAAATCATCCTTATTTAGCAGGTGTGAATCCATAAAAGCTTTCATAGAATTTAGTTACACATTCTTCATAGAAATCATTAGTAACCTTTTCTGGGTGAAGAACAGAGGCAATATATATGCTTCCTAAGAAGCTTGCTGGTACAGGTGAATCCCATGCTTCTATATCACCAGGAAGTTTTACAACCTTTTTATTCTTAACAGCATTGCAGTCTGCAAGATTAGCATCATTTATAACGTCATCTACTGAGTAAGTTGCATCGGCAGCTATTATAATGTAATCAGGGTTCCAGGCAAGAAGCTGTTCATATGAAATATTTGCCCAGTAAGTATCTGTAAGCTCAGAGGCTGCATTCTTTCCGCCTGCATTGCTAAGTAATGTGTTCTGATACATCTTGCTTCCGGCTGTTGAAAGAACAGAGCTGTTGCCCGCAAGATATACTAAAGGAGTGCTCTCACCTGCAAGCTTGGCTTTATTATCAGCTAAAAATGTATCGATAGAATTGTTAAGTGCATCAGAGCGTCCGATTGTGTTAGTTATTTTACCAACAAGTGTTATACATTCCTTAAGGAGCGTTGCATCCTCAGGATTAACAACAACAGCCTTGATACCAAGACCTTCAAGTGTATCTGAAGCTTTTTTTAACTTCATAGGAAGGAATACAACATCAGGTGCTGCTGCAACACAGGCTTCTGTGTTGAATTCCTTAGCTGTTCCCATATTAGGGAGACTTACAATGGATGGAGCTGCAAGCTTATAGATGTTTCGTGTATTAGCCTTAGCTTCGATTCCCACAAGCTTATCCTTTAATCCAAGTGCAAGGAGAAGACTTGTAGAGATATAGTAAGATGAAGCAATCTTTTCAGGTGCTTTTTCAAAAGTTACTGTTCGTCCTGCCTGGTCGGTAACAGTAAGAGGGTAGCTTGTGCTTACCTCGTTGAATTGTGACATGACATCAAAGGCTGATGTTGAAGCAGCCTGTGTAGTACTGTCGTTTGCAGCAGAACTGCCACATGCTACAGTTGATATAAGCATGAGCACTGCAAGGACTAAAGCAGTTAATCTTTTAAAATTCTTCATATTTATCCTCATTTCTACTTTATTTTTACACATTTTTTATGTTGGCCAGAATATATCTGACAGCAACAGTTAAAAGAAGTGCGCGAATGAATTTTATCAGATTGACAAGGCTTTTACAAGTCAGTATAGTTATATTATGATGTAATTAAGAAGCGGTCAGAAAAGAGGTTAAATGTTGTTTGAGCTGCACAGCAGGACTTTTATTTCTGGCATAAGTATGATCAAAATGAGGAGTTTTTATGCTTAATATACAGAATTATAAGAAAGTAGAAAGTATTGAAGAGGCCTACGAGCTTAACCAGAAGAAGGCTAACAGAATTGTCGGCGGCATGATGTGGATGCGTATGGGTGATAACAGGATCAATACCGCGATTGATATGTCCGGATTGGGACTAGATAAGATTGAAGAGACAGATGAAGAATTTAAGATTGGATGTATGACATCACTAAGACAGTTGGAAAACCATAAGGGGTTTAATGAGTATACGAATGGCTGCGCTAAGGAAGCACTAAGGCATATTGTTGGTGTGCAGTTTAGAAATCTTGCGACAGTTGGCGGAAGCATATATGGAAGATATGGATTTTCTGATGTTCTTACATTATTAATAGGACTTGACTCGTATGTAGAGTTATATAAGGGTGGAATAGTTTCCATAAAGGAGTATGCAGCCCAAAGCTATGACAGGGATATTATTGTAAACATTATAGTTAAGAAAAAGCCAGTTAAGATGTTTTATGAGGCAGTAAGAATAACAGAAACAGACCTTCCGGTTCTTACCTGTGCCGGCGTAGGCTTTAGTGGTGCAGGTGAATATAATATATGCATAGGTGCAAGACCTGGAAGAGCTGTTATTGTTGAAGATAAGGAAGGTATTCTTAGGGGCGGAGTAAATGATGAGGCTATAGAGAGCTTCGCAAGGTATGTAAAAGAAAATGTTCCTACAGAGAGTAATATGCGTGGAAGTGCTGAATACAGAAGCCATCTGGCACAAGAGCTTACCAAGAGAGCATTAAGGGCAGTAAATTATTAATAATTAGTTATTGATTATTAATAGCTGATGTATTATTTATATAGAAATGTTAATATATAGATTTGTTTATATATCGATTTATTAGTGTATGGATTGGAGAATATATGTTAGTAGATATTAAGTTAAATGGAAAGTCGGTCAAAGCAGATGTGGCCTGCGATATGACTCTTTATGATTTCGTGAGGGAGCATGGCTGTTATAGTGTAAAATGTGGCTGTGAGACTTCTAACTGCGGACTGTGTACGGTATTTCTTAACGATAAACCAGTGCTTTCATGTTCGGTTCTTGCTGTAAGAGCAGATAAATGCAGCGTTACAACGCTTGAAGGTTTACAGGAGGAGGCCGCAGAATTCGTTACATTTATAGCTGACCAGGGGGCAGAGCAGTGTGGCTTCTGTAATCCGGGCTTTGTTATGAATGCTATTGCACTCTTTAGGGAGAATCCTTATCCTGATGAAGATGAGATAAAGGAATTCCTTTCTGGAAATCTGTGCAGATGTTCAGGGTATGAAGGCCAGTTAAGAGGAATTCTGGATTACCTCAGGGTAAAAAAGGCTAAGGAAGCCAGTATGGAAAATAAAGAAAATATAGCAGAGGAGGTGAAGTAATGAAGTCAGTTAATAAAGCAGTAAGAAAAAAGGATGCAATGGAGCTGCTTCTTGGAAAACCGGTATATACAGATGATATTGCACCAAAGGATTGTCTTGTTGTAAAGCTTCTGCGTTCACCATATGCCAACGCATATGTTAAGAGCATTAATACAGATATTGCAATGAAGGTACCTGGAATAGAGGCAATATATACATATAAGGATGTTGACCAGAATATGAAGCGTTTCACCTGTGCTGGTCAGACGTATCCTGAGCCAAGTCCTTATGACAGGCTTCTTCTTGATAAACATGTAAGATTCATAGGTGATCCGGTTGCGATTGTTGCGGGAGTGGATGAGCGTTGTGTTGATAAGGCAATGAAGCTTATTAAGGCAGAGTATGAGGTACTTGAGCCAGTGCTTGACTTTACAAAGGCAAAGGACAATGAGATACTTGTCCATCCGGAGGATAACTGGGAAGCATTGTGTCCTGTCGGAGCTGATAATAAAAGAAACCTATGCGCACATGATGAGTGCAGTAATGGTGATATAGATAAGGTGCTTGAGAGCTGTGATATTGTAATTGACAGGACATATCATACAAAGGCATGCCAGCAGAGTATGATGGAGACCTTCAGGACATTCTGTACAATCGATACTTATGGAAGACTTCATGTTGTAAGCTCTACACAGATAGTATTTCATTGCAGAAGAATCATATCACACGCACTTGGAATATCTCCATCAAAGATACGTGTTACAAAGCCTAGAATAGGTGGTGGTTTTGGCGCAAAGCAGACCTCAGTTTCAGAAATATATCCGGCATTTGTCACATGGAAGACTAAGAAGCCAGCTATGATTATATTCTCAAGGGAAGAGTCATTATCAGCTTCATCTCCAAGACATGAGATGCAGATGCATGTAAGGCTCGGTGCAACTAAGGATGGTATCGTAAAAGGAATAGATTTATATACTCTGTCTAACACAGGAGCTTATGGGGAGCATGGACCAACGACAGTAGGTCTTTCAGGACACAAGTCAATACCGTTATATGGAAAGGCGGAGGCATTCCGCTTTGTAAGTGATGTTGTATACACGAATGTTATGTCAGCAGGGGCATACAGAGGCTATGGTGCCACACAGGGACTTTTTGCGGTTGAATCTGCTGTAAATGAGCTTGCTGATAAGCTGCATATGGATCCTTTTGAAATAAGATTTAAAAACATAGTTAAGGAGGGCGATGTAATGCCTGCTTACTATGGTCAGGTCAATACAAGCTGTGCACTTGACAGATGCTTAGAAAAGGTTAAAGAGATGATTAAATGGGATGAGAAGTATCCTATGAGAAAGATATCTGATACGAAGGCACGTTTTGTCGGAATGGGTATGGCTATGCAGGGCTCTGGTATATCAGGTGTGGATGTGGGAAGTGCCACACTTAAGCTTAATGATGAGGGTGTGTATACAATGAATATCGGTGCTGCTGATATGGGAACAGGCTGTGATACAATACTTGCACAGATTGCTGCGGAGGTGCTTGAGTGCAGTACTGATGACATAAGTGTATTCGGTGCTGATACTGATATATCACCTTATGATTCAGGATCATATGCATCAAGTACAACATATGTTACCGGAAAGGCTGTTGAGAACTGTGCCTTAGAGCTAAGAAACAGAATCGAAAGTCTTGGAGCAAAGCTTATAGGCTGTGATAAGAGTGAGGTTACATTTGACGGAAGCTGTGTAAGCTGTGAGGCTGGAGAGCACAAGGGTGCATCAGTAAGTCTTTGTGATATAGCAACAGCTTCTATGTGTGGCAATGATATGGCACTTTCTGTTACTAATACACATACATCACCTATTTCACCACCACCATTTATGGTAGGTGCAGCTGAGGTTGAAGTTGACCTTGTTACAGGCGAAAGCAGGGTTGTAGAATATGATGCATGCGTTGACTGTGGAACACCGGTTAATCCTAATCTTGCAAGAGTACAGGCAGAAGGCGGAATACTTCAGGGAATTGGTATGGCAATGTCTGAAAATATCACATATTCTGATAAGGGAAAGCTTTATGAGAACTCATTCCTGCAATATAAGATACCATCAAGGATGGATATTGGACATATTAATGTTGAGTTTGAAAGCAGCTTCGAGGATGCTGGACCATTTGGCGCTAAGTCAATAGGAGAGGTTGTAATAAATACACCACTTCCGGCTGTGACAGATGCACTAAGCCACGCAGCAGGAAAGCGGTTCTATGAGCTGCCTATAACACCAGAGCAGATTGCTATGGCGAGGGCAGAGAATAATTAGGATTATAACACAGATAAGATAAAAAATAAGACGGCACGATTTATTTCTGGATAAAGGGGAATAGTCGTGCTGTTTTTTATGTTTATAAATAAAGTAAAAGCTTGAAGAAATGGACAAAATGAGTGAAAATAGTTTTGAAGAAACAGTCATAATGAGCAAAAATAATCTTGAAGAAACGGACAAAATACGCCAAAACAACTTTGAAGAAATGGGCAAAATGAGTGAAAATAATCTTGAAGAAACGGTCAAAATAAGAGATAATAATATTGAAGAAAGTTATATTATAATATGTATTATATAAAGAAATCAGGGGTGCTTTTAGCACGGTAAAGAATAATGACAATGATATAGTATAGTTCTGAAAGGGGAAGACTATGAATTTTAAAAGAAAAGTATATAGTAGATTGTTAGAATGGAAGGAAAAGTATTCGGATAAATATGCGGTGTTGTTAGAGGGGGCGAGACGAGTTGGTAAGTCTACAATCGCCCAAAGCTTTGGAGAAAATGAATATGACTCGTGTATTCTTATTGATTTTTCAAAAGCAACAGCTAATATATTGGAGTGTTTTGATGATATAGCAAATCTAAATATATTTTTTTTAAGATTGCAGGCGGAAACAGGTATAACATTATATGAGCATAAATCGCTGATTATATTTGATGAAGTCCAGCTATTCCCGAAAGCAAGACAGGCAATAAAACATCTTGTTGCAGATGGAAGATACAGTTATCTGGAAACTGGTTCACTAATATCCATAAAGAAAAATGTAAAGGATATTTTAATTCCATCGGAGGAAATGAAAATACAGGTGTATCCAATGGATTATCAGGAGTTCTGTGATGCAACGGGGGGAAACTATGAACTTCTTTGTCAGATATACAATACAGGTAAGGCTATTGGACAGCCAACTAATCGTAAACTGATGAGAGATTTAAGAATATATATGGCAGTAGGTGGTATGCCTCAGGCAGTTGAAGCTTATATAGAGGGTAAGAATTTCTCTGAAATTGATATGGTCAAAAGACAGATTATATCATTGTATGAAGAAGATTTTAAAAAGATTGATGGTTCTGGAAGAATCTCTGCGTTATATCACTCAATTCCGGCACAACTTGCAAAGGATTCAAAAAAATACAGGATTACTGCGGCAATAGGAAAGAAGAATAATTCAAAAACAGAAGAATTATTGTATGAGCTGATTGATTCAAAGACTGTCTTACCTTGTTATAATTCAACTGATCCAAGGGTAAGCCTGACAGATACAAAGGACTTTGACAGTTATAAATTGTATCTGTCGGATACTGGATTATTTATTACATTAATGTTTATAGACCGTCCAGTCACAGAAAATAATGTATATGCGAAGCTGCTTTCTGATAAGCTGCCAGCTAATCTGGGCTATTTATATGAGAATCTTATTGCACAGATGATTACAGCAGCGGGAAGGGAACTTTATTATCACACTTGGGAAAAAGACAAAAGCACACATTATTATGAGGTTGACTTTCTGATTTCTGAGGGAAGTAAAGTAAATGCCTTTGAAATTAAGTCATCAGGGGCAGGAAAGCACGAATCTATAAAACAGTTTTATAAAAAATTTTCAAAGAATGTAAGTAAGATATATTTAATATCACAAAAAGATGTTGGAAAAGAAGAAAATTTAATGCTGAAACCATTTTATTTAATGCCATTTCTCATAAAGTAGATGACTATTTTACATTATAAAATACAGGAGTAAAAATTATGCCTAATATATTAATTGTAGAAGATGATATAAATATTAATAACCTTCTTTGTGAGGTGCTTATGAAGGCTGGTTATACGTGTGAACAGGCATTTTCAGGAACAGAAGCAAAGCTGCTTCTTAATATAAAAGAAAAGGCTTATACGCTTGTACTGCTTGACTTAATGCTGCCTGGTGCAAGTGGTGAAGAGGTTTTAAAAGAAATAAGAAAACATGGAAGGCTTCCGGTGATTGTGCTGACTGCAAAGGATAGTATAGATGATAAAATCGGAGTGCTGACGGACGGAGCAGATGATTATATAACAAAGCCCTTTGAGATTAGAGAGGTACTGGCACGTATTCAGGTGCAGCTTCGTCATATAGAGGTGGAAACAAAAGGTGAAGCAGAGGCGGAAACGAAGGTAGAAGCAGAGGCAGAAACAGAAGTAAAAACAAAGGCTGGTATACAAAAAGGACAAGGCAGCGGAAGGCTTGAGTTCAGAGATATGGTGCTTACACGCTCTACCTTTGAGGTAAGTATCGGTGGCAGGGTGCTTCCTAAGATTACAAAACAGGAATTCGCAATACTGGAATTGCTGCTTAAAAACCCGAAGCAGGTGTTTAGCAAGGAGGATATATTCGAATATGCGTGGGATGAGCCATATATGGGTGAAACAAAGACTCTTGATGTGCATATAAGCAATATCAGGAAGAAAATAAAGACCGTTACATCTGATGAATATATAGAAACAATCTGGGGGATTGGATATCGCCTGCATGAATAATTTACTCTTTTTTTACTATTTATTTGCGATTGATTAGGATTTATTTTTTATGATAAGAGCAGTTAAGAAAAGGAGGAAAAGGCTTTGAGCGAATTATTATTGCAGACAAGGAATCTGACTAAGCAGTATGGCAGACACAGGGCGGTTGATGATGTAAATATGCACATTAAAAAGGGTGCGATATATGGCTTTATTGGAAGAAACGGAGCCGGTAAAACGACCTGTCTTAAGATGATTAGCGGACTGTCAACACCGTCTTATGGCGAAATAGAAATGTTTGGGTATAAAGGAAAGGACTTACAAAAGGTACGTTCAAGAGTAGGGTGTCTTATAGAAGCTCCCGGACTTTATGGCAATATGTCGGCATATGACAATCTGAACATTAAATGCAAGCTTACAGGGATTAAGAAAAAAGGATATATAGAAGAACTGTTAAAAACAGTGGGTCTTGATACTGTTGGAGAAAAGAAAACAAAGCATTATTCGCTTGGAATGAAGCAGCGCTTAGGAATTGCTCTTGCACTTGTAGGTGAGCCTGACCTGCTTATTCTTGATGAGCCGATTAACGGACTTGATCCACAGGGAATTGTGGAGGTGCGTGAAACCATCCAGAAGCTTGCAAAGGAGCGTGGCATGACAATATGTATTTCAAGTCATATTCTGGAGGAATTATCAAAGATTGCTACAGATTATGGCATTATTCATAATGGATGCCTTGTGCAGGAGCTTACAAGAGAGGAGCTTATGAAAAAATGCAGTGAGCGCATAGAGCTTACGCTTGATAATCCTAAGCAGGCTGTTCCTGTGCTTGATGATATGGGCTTTAGCAGCTATCAGGTTATAGATAAAGAACATATTCATATATTTGAAAGACTGGGAGAAAGTGCCAGCCTGAACATGGAGCTTGCAAAGGCGGGAATTCCAGTTAAGGGAATATCTATTACAAGTGAAGAGCTTGAGAATTATTTCTTAAGGCTTACAGGGGGTGACAATCGTGCTTAATATGATAAAGATGGATGTATACAGAATGTTTCGTACAAAGAGTATGTATGTAATAAGGATTATATTGCTGGCATCAGCACTGCTTACCTCATTTCTTTCAAAAATAGATTATGATGCAGTTAATAAAGAGTGGGAGAGGCAGCAGGCAGTGGAAAGTCAGGCAGATACTGATGGTCAGGCAGCTGATGTGGTAAATGCACAAGACATAGAGCAACAACAGGCAGCTGACAGCAACAAGGAACAGCTTTCGCAGCAGAATACAGATAATGTCAATATTGGTATGAGTGTGGAATTACCTACGGAGCCAGGGAAGAAGGTTACGGTAATGGATGTTTTCTTTTCTAATGCACAGGGAAAGTTTTATGCACTTTTTCTTGTAATATTTGCGGTTATGTTTGCAACAGCAGATATTAAGAGCGGTTATATTAAGAATATTGGTGGACAGGTGTCACAAAGGGGGATGCTTATTGTTTCAAGGGCAGTTGCGCTTGCTTTATTTACAGCAATTACATTTGCAGGGATATTTGTATTCCAGGCAGCAGCGAATATGCTTGCGTTTAAATGTGTGGTGTGGGGTAACTGGAAAGAGATTATACCTTATTTCTTAACAGAACTTATGCTTCATTATGCGTTTGTGTTAATATGTATGGCGATAGCAGTTATAATTAAGAATAATGTTATAAGCATGACCTTATCGGTATGTCTTACCATGAATATAATGAGCATTGTGTATGCCCTTATAGATTATGTGGGCAATAGAGTGGGACTTCATAACTTCAATATATATAAGTATACAGTAACTGGAAGGATGGCAATGCTTCCTATGAATGCAGGCAGGGACGATGTTATTAGTTCAATGTGTGTGGCAGCCACATTTATTGTTATAATGCTGTCATTAAGCAGTTATATTTTTCAGAAAAGGGATATTTAGAGAATGAGGATTATTATTGGAATATTAGCAGTAATAATTATTATACAGGCATTTATTATGTGGAAATACCAGCGGCAGATTAAGGACATCTGCCGCCAGTTGTCGTTTCTTATGGAACACGATAGTAACAAGCTGATTCAACGCGAAATAGATATGGGGGGAATAGGTGAGCTTTCAGATAAATTGAATGAACTGCTTGACCTGCGTAAAAAAGAAAGAAACGAGTACAGAAAAAAAGAAGAGCTGATAGCAGACACATATACTAATCTTTCACACGATATAAGGACACCGCTTACATCGCTGGATGGGTATTTCCAGCTTATAGAGGAATGTGACAATATAGATGACCAGAGCAGATATCTTGATATAATCAGAGAAAGGCTTAACAGCCTCAATGAAATGCTGGAGGAGCTTTTTACATTTACCAAGCTGAAAAATGATTCATATAAGCTGGAGCTTACAGACTGTTGTATGAACAGAATATTAAAAGAAGCGGTATTTTCTTATTATGATGAATGGAAGAAGCAGGATATCTGCCCGGATATTAGTATTACTGAGGAAATGCTGCATATATCAGGTAATAAGCAGGGCTTAAGAAGAGTTATACAGAATGTCATAAAAAATGGTCTTGATCATGGGGAAAAGAATATAAGTATCGAGCTTACCAGAAAGGATAATCACGCCTTGCTTAAAATCAGCAATTATACAGAACATCCTGAAAATATTGACTTAAGCCATGTGTTTGAGCGTTTTTATAAAGCGGATGTTGCAAGAGGCAGAGCCTCAACCGGACTGGGTTTATCTATTGCAAAAGAGCTTGTGGAGCGTATGAATGGAGATATAAGTGCAAGAATGCAGGGAAATGATTTTATTATTGAGATAAAAGTTCCGCTTGTGGTATAACGAACACAATAGTGCTCATCTTAAAAGTTCCTTACGGAACTTTGTATGTGCGCTGAAAAGCTGCACAAATATTGTGGTATAATATGTATGAAAAAATAATAAAAATATTATACTACGCATTGATAAAAAAATAACAAAGTGATATAAATGTAAAAGAAACAGGGGCTGTTACGGAGAAATTATATATAGAATATGCTGATTCGTTTAATGAATGGGGAATACTACAAGTTCAATAATAAAGGGAGACATGCGCATGAAAAATATAAAAGAAATAGGGGATTTTTTTATAAATCTGAATGAATATGTATATGCAACAGATATAGAAACCAATGAGATGAGAAATATGAATCATAAAGCATTGGAAGCGTATGGCTTGGAATCAATAGAGGATATAAAAGGCCTGAAGTGCTATGAGGTATTACAAAAAGCTTCTGTTAAATGCGGAATGTGCAACAACAGCAGGCTTCTGCCTGGAGCCTTTGATGAATGGCGTTATTATAATCCTGTATTAGATAAGTATATGATAATAAAGGATACACTGATAGAGGGCGAAGGGAACAGAAAGTACAGGCTGGAAATAGGCATAGATATAAGTGAAGAGCTTGCACAGGATAAGCTTATCCAAAAGTACAGAGAAACTGAGGCACTTGTCAATGAGGGCTTAAGAGAGGCACTTGCAGCAGATACACCTGATGAAACGATTAACACACTTCTTGGGTATATAGGTAAAGCACTTAATGGAGAAAGAACTTATATATTTGAAAAAAATATATATGGCAGAGATGATAATACATATGAGTGGACGGCAGATGGAATAAGGTCAGAGAAGGATAATCTTCAGAATCTGCCTCCAGAGGTATGTGCTAACTGGTATAAGTGTTTTGAAAAAGGCGGAAACATCGTAATTCAGGATATTGAAGAAATAAAGGATAGTGATCCCCTGCAATATGATAATTTAAAAAGACAAGGTGTTCATTCAATAATTGCAATTCCTATATATAACGAAGGAAATGTTGTTGCATTTATGGGAATAGGCAATCCGCCACTGCTTACACTTAAATATGCCTTAAGTATACTTGAGATTATGGGAGCTTTTATTATATCGTGTATAAAGCGCAGGAATACGATAAGAAAGCTTGAGAATATGAGCTATAAGGATGCCCTGACTAATATAGGAAACCGCTTTGCAATGAGTGCATGTGTAGATAATATAGATAAAAAACAAAGTATAGGCGTTGTATATTGTGATGTTACAGGACTTAAGTATGTGAATGATACGATGGGACACGAGGCTGGTGACAGACTTATTCTAAATGCATGTGCATGTCTTACGGATGTGTTTGGAGAAGATAGGGTGTTCCGTATAGGTGGTGATGAATTCCTTGTAATCTGTACACAGATAGACGAGAATACATTAATAAAGCGTATAACAGAGTTAAAAGAACTAATGAAAGAGCGTTCTGTGAATATGGCAGCCGGTGTTATCTGGAGGGAGAACGTAATAACAGGCTTTAGCGAAATATTACGTGAGTCTGAGGAGCTGATGTATGCTGATAAAGCACAATATTATAAAGAAAAAGGTGTTGAACGCAGAAAAGGACGGGCATAGCAGGGCTAAAGCAATACATATAACACAATAACAGGAAATTTTGTGATAAATTATAATAAATAATACAGCTTAATTATTGACATTTTAAGATCAATTATATACAATCACATTATCTGCGATGACGAAGACAGTAGATTATGAAAGAAAGCGATAGCGAGCCGGGATGGTGGAAGCCGGTGTGAGTAGAGCATAGTTGAATATCACTTCCAAGCATCCTTGCAGAACTTTGTAGTATGATATTATTGGTAACATTAAGGATAGTATTATATTACGAAAAGTAAGTAAGGACGGTAATCCTACCGTTACAAGGGACGCATATGATGGTATGTCGTAATTGATATAGGTTAAGTTGATTCAGCCCCTGTCGTATTACGGCAGGGGGGTTTTTTTGCATATGTAACGACATTTGTTACAGCACCAATAAAGCAAGCTGACATCGTTACGATTAAGTAAATGATTTGAAAGGAGTAACACAATGGTATACGAGAAAGTTTCATCAGATATGAATTTCGTAGACAGAGAAAAACAGGTCGAAAAGTTCTGGAAGGATAATGATATATTCCAGAAGAGTATTGATAACCGCAAGAAGGGGGAGACATATACATTTTATGATGGACCTCCTACAGCTAATGGTAAGCCACATATCGGACATGTTCTTACAAGAGTTATAAAGGATATGATTCCAAGATATAGAACAATGAAGGGTTATATGGTTCCACGTAAGGCCGGATGGGATACACACGGACTTCCAGTTGAGCTTGAGCTTGAGAAGGAATTAGGTCTTGACGGCAAGGAACAGATTGAAGAGTATGGTCTTGAGCCATTTATCAAGAAATGTAAGGAAAGCGTATGGAAATACAAGGGTATGTGGGAGGATTTCTCATCTACAGTTGGTTTCTGGGCTGATATGGATAACCCATACATCACATATGATGATAACTTCATCGAGTCTGAATGGTGGGCTTTAAAGCAGATATGGGATAAGGGTCTTTTATACAAGGGCTTTAAGATTGTTCCTTACTGCCCACGTTGTGGAACACCACTTTCATCACACGAAGTAGCACAGGGCTATAAGGCTGTTAAAGAGCGTTCAGCAGTAGTACGTTTTAAGTGTGTAGGCGAAGATGCATATTTCCTTGCATGGACAACAACACCTTGGACACTTCCATCTAACGTGGCACTCTGCGTGAACCCAGAAGAAACATACGTTAAAGTTAAGGCAGCAGACGGCTATACTTACTATATGGCAGAAGCACTTCTTGATAAGGTACTTGGTGGACTTGCAGTTAAGGCAGGTCAGACAGTAGGCGGAAATGTTATCGAAGAAGGTAAGGAAGCTGGAAGCGGCGCTGGCGTTGACTACGAAGTATTAGAAACTTACAAGGGTAAAGACCTTGAATATAAAGAATATGAGCCATTATATCAGTGTGCGGCAGATGTTGCAGCTAAGCAGCACAAGAAGGGACATTTTGTTACATGTGATGACTATGTAACTATGTCAGATGGTACTGGTATCGTTCATATTGCACCAGCATTTGGTGAAGATGATGCCAAGGTTGGACGTAAGTATGACCTTCCATTCGTACAGTTTGTTGACGGAAAGGGTGAACTTACAAAGGAAACACCATATGCAGGACTTTTCGTTAAGAAGGCAGACCCAGAAGTACTTAAAGACCTTGATAAAGAGGGCAAGTTATTCGATGCTCCTAAGTTCGAGCATGATTATCCATTCTGCTGGAGATGTGATACACCACTTATCTACTATGCAAGAGAATCATGGTTTATTAAGATGAGTGACCCAGAAGTTAAGGCTAACTTAATAGCTAATAATAAGACAATCAACTGGATACCAGAAACAATCGGAACTGGACGTTTTGGTGCATGGCTTGAAAATGTTCAGGACTGGGGAATTTCACGTAACAGATACTGGGGTACTCCTCTTAATATCTGGGTATGTGATGATTGTGGAGAAATGTTATCTATCGGAAGCAAGGCAGAATTAAAGGAACATTCTGATAACTGTCCAGATGATATCGAGCTTCACAGACCATATATTGATGCGGTTACTTGTACTTGTCCTAAATGTAAGGGAAAGATGAAGAGAGTTCCAGAAGTTATCGACTGCTGGTTTGACTCAGGTTCAATGCCATTTGCACAGCACCACTATCCATTTGAGAATAAGGAAGTGTTTGAACAGCAGTTCCCTGCTAAGTTCATTTCAGAAGCCGTTGACCAGACAAGAGGATGGTTCTACTCACTTCTTGCTATATCAACACTTCTTTTCAATAAAGCACCTTATGAAAATGTTATCGTACTTGGTCACGTTCAGGATGCAGATGGACAGAAGATGAGTAAGTCAAAGGGAAATGCAGTAGATCCATTTGACGCATTACAGAAGCACGGCGCAGATGCTATCCGCTGGTACTTCTATGAGAATTCAGCACCATGGCTTCCTAACAGATTCCATGACAAGGCTGTTACAGAAGGTCAGAGAAAGTTTATGGGAACTATCTGGAACACATATGCATTCTTTGTACTTTATGCTAACATAGATGATTTTGATGCAACTAAGTATACACTTGAGTATGATAAGCTTCCTGTTATGGATAAATGGATTCTTTCAAAGCTTAATACTCTTGTTAAGACTGTTGATAACAATCTCGCTAACTACAAGATTACAGAGACAGCAAGAGCACTTGAGGAATTTGTAGATGAGCTTTCTAACTGGTATGTAAGAAGATGCCGTGAAAGATTCTGGGCAAAGGGTATGGAGCAGGATAAGATTAATGCTTATATGACTCTTTACACAACACTTGTAACACTTTGCAAGACAGCAGCACCTATGATTCCTTTTATGACAGAAAGCATTTACAGAAACCTTGTATGCAGTATAGATAAGACAGCTCCTATCAGTATCCACCTCTGCGACTTCCCAGAAGTTAAGGAAGAATGGATTGACAAGGAACTTGAAGATAACATGGAAGATGTATTAAATGCTGTTGTTATCGGAAGAGCAT
>ERZ791629.170-NODE-170-length-36291-cov-9.13371_pt1 | contig 36291 bp, 40 predicted proteins | sample MGYA00510057_ERZ791629 | MGnify/ENA primary metagenome ERZ791629 (study PRJEB30046, sample SAMN00715161) | human gut metagenome | study: EMG produced TPA metagenomics assembly of the A metagenome-wide association study of gut microbiota in type 2...
CCTGTCCAACCGGACGCCTGCCGCTGTTTATTATAGACACTTGATTACCACTGGTGGGCAGTTTATTTGCCTTTTTCATCCTTTAAATCATGGCTCTTTGTGGCCAAAAAGGTTCCAATCAAAAAGCTGCAAATACAGAGGCAGAAAATAATCCCTGCAGTTCTGCTGTAAGATACTGGCAATACTTCATAAAAACCCTGCAAGGAGCAAAAGGCGTTAAGTGCATCGATGCAGGCAAAGAACAAAAAGATTCTTCTGCCGGTGCGCTTTACCCTGGGCCAATTATCTTCGTTTACATCAAACGGCAGACTAAAATTTACAATCGGAAAGGACATAGGGGCGTGATGCTTTTGAAATCTCACAAAACTGTCAGGCATCAGCCGCATGATGATGTACAAAATCAGATAAATAATAAATCCCGGAAAGATCACTCCATTGGAAAGCTGAAGCATAACGTTTTCCTCCTTTCTCTTTTACACAGCAACACGGTCGTTTTCCAGCGGCATCCCCCATCACCTCCCCACACAGGAAAGGGAAAATCAAAACACACTCTATTTATTTTATATTATACCATATTTTCATGTTGTTTAGCAATTTTTTGGCAAAAAAGGTAGTGAACTCCTGCCGCTGTTTCATTTGTCATTGATCTTCTTGACCTGCTCCACCGCTTCCTGCTGCACCAACAGCCCCGCTGAGAAGCCGTACTTGAAATGGCACTCGCTCTCCTCGCCCTGGGCGATAGAGGACTGGGTTTGAAGTTCTTCCACCAGGGCGTAGTCCTCTTTACTCAGCCGCCTGGAAAGCTGCTCCATCAGCTTCTCACAGGTTTTGAGGGCCTCTATGTATGCCGGCGAAGTCGGCACCACTTTCTCACTGGGATAAAATTCCCCATTATAAATTGCTTCCAGAATCATCGTCCTGCCCTCCTCACACATAGATCATCTCAGCCTGGATGATTTCCTCGGCCCGGCTGCGGATGGAGTTCATGGCCTGCACCCAGCGTACCGGATCGGCTGCTTTCAATTCCTCCGTGATGCCCTCGGCCTGGGCCATCTGCTGGACAATCAGGCTGCACCGTTCGGCGGCCTGTTCATCCAGGTCGGCCAGGATGGTATACAGCTTCCCAGACAGAAACAGCGCTTGATAAAGGACCGGCCTGTAAGTTTTCAGGTATTCCTTATGTAATCGGCCCCAGCGGCCGATGGGGCGTTTATCTTCCGGCAGCCTCAGCGCCGGGAGATAATAATGGTCCGTCAGGACATAATCCAGACCGTTCTTGTTGTCGTGGATATGGTGTTGCAGCTTGTTCATGCGGATTCTCCTTTCGGCTCTGTTTCCAGATATTTTTGGTTGGGAAGGTAATACACACCCTTTGCACGATCTTCAGACCGGATTGCTTCTTTCTTGGCATCTATGCCGGCTTTTTTGGCCGCCTTGGTTTTCTGATAATAGGCATCCTGCCAGCCGCTTGCCTTGCGTCGAAGATAGGCTTCATGCCGTTTTTGACGCAGCCGTTCTTTTTCTTCCAAGGCGGCACGTTCCTCCTCTGACGGAGAATTGATCTCCTGCATCCCGAACTTGCCAACAAAATTGAAGTAGATCTCAATGGTCTGCGGGGAATTAGCCACGCCCTTGTAATCCCGTTCATGCACAAAGATTTTGTAGATGAACTGGTTCAGCATGACGGCATCCAGTTCTTCAAAGTTCTGGTATTTTTTCACCAGTGCAATAAACTTGTCCGCTGACTTCTGTTCCTGTTCGTATTCGTCCACTTTCTTTTGCAGGGAATCTATTTCCGCCTCAAGGGCTTCCTGTTCCTTGGTGTACTGGGCTTCCAGAATTTGATACCGCTTATCTGGGAGCTTTCCCAAAATGTTATCCTCATAGATTTTACAGAGCAGAGTTTCCAACTCATCCAGCCGCTTTTGGCAGGCAGTGAGCCGGGTCTTCTGACCCTTCATTTCGCTGGACTGCCGGTTCTCAATCTCAGACCTTACAATACAGGCAAATTCTTCTTCATCCTCTTTTGAGAACCGAACGATTTCCCGCAGCGTTTCCTGGATCAGTTTCATGACCGAATCAGCATTGACCCAGTGTCCACTGGCGCATTTACTGCCAACGGGGATTTTGCCATAACCAGAACAGGAAAAGTTTGCCGTGCGATTTCCATTTCCGGTGCGGTGAATGTACATCGGACTGCCGCAGTCTGCACAGTACAGCAAGCCGGCCAGGGGATGAACTTCCCCCCATCCGTCCGGGTAGCGCCGGATTCCGGCTCGCATCCGCTGCACCGTATCGTAGGTTTCCTGGTCGATGATCGGCTCATGGGTGTCCTTGATGATGTTCCATTGGTCCTGGTCAACGTAGTGGCTTTTCTTGTCCTTGAAGTGTTTCCGTGTTTTGAAATTGCAGGTGTGTCCCAGATAAGAGGGATTGGTCAGGATGTGGACGATGGTGGAACTACCCCACCGGTAGGGGGACTTGATTTCTCGCGTCTTCCATAGGCCAATCCCCAGCTTCTGGTGGTAGTAAGCCGGAATTTCAATGTGTTCGTTTGAGAGGATATTTGCAATTTGGTAGGGTCCTTTACCCTCCATAGCCATGCGATAGATTCGCTGTACAATCGGAGCCGCCACCGGGTCGATCACCCATTGGTTTTTATCCTGCTCCGATTTCAGGTACCCATAGGGTACAGAGCTGCTGGTATGCTTTCCAGCAAGGTTCTTTGCCTGAAATGCAGAGCGGATTTTCTTGCTGGTATCGCGGGCATACCACTCGTTCATAATATTTCGGAACGGAGTGAACTCATCGTCGCCTTTAAGGGTGTCCACGCTGTCATTCAGGGCAATCAGCCGAGTGTCGTGTTTCCGCAGCACCTCCATATAGGTGCCGACTTGCAGATAGTCACGGCCGAAACGGCTCATATCCTTCACAATGACCACGGAGATTCGGTCGGCTTTGACCTCGTCAATCATTTTCTGGAAACCAGGCCGGTCAAACCGGGTGCCGGAGATGCCATCGTCGGTGAAGTGAACACAGTTGGCAAAACCCTGCTGTTCCGCATAGTCCTCCAGGATGCGCTTCTGGTTTGAGATCGAGTTGGATTCGCCTTGCAGCTCATCGTCGTGGCTCAGGCGTTCGTAGAGCGCAGGATAGCGTTCGGATTTCCTTGCCACTAGGATCACGCTCCTTTCATCGTTGAATCGTTCATTTTAATATCTTCCAAACCGGTTTGAATCAAGCGATATTAAAATTCTGTCTGCATTCTATAACACCGGCAGCCAGCTTGTATTTTTTATACTGACGGACTGCAAAGTGATTCGGCTTTTTCTTTTCCAGGGCTTCAAACATCAGATCCACCGGGTTCTGGAACTCCTCATCATCTTCCCGCACCTCCATTGCGTTCAGGAACTCAATCAGGGTGGAGAAATTCTGTTCCTCAACCGGAGCTTCATAGTGGATATATCCGATCAAGGCACAGTAGAGCAGCGTTTCCGCCTTCGTCCAGAACTCATCACCGGCTTTTCCATCACCCTTTGTGTTGGCAATCAGCGTTGTCACCAGTTTCAGAATGTCTTTTTCTGAATGGATATAGGCAAATGGGTTATAGTGCATCGACTTCTGAAAGTTGATGGTGTTGAAAATCTTGATGGTGTAGCCATGCTTCAAAAGGGCGTTGCCGCACTCAATCACGATGCTGCCTTTGGGCTGCCTTTTGTCAAGATAAAAAATCAAGATGCTGCTGCAAATTCAAAAGTTACCGGCTTTCGCTTCTTTTTGGATGATTTTTCGCATTTGAGTATCCAATGTGCTCTTTGCGTTCGGATTGAAAAAGATGTTGACGTTGTAAGTTGTGTTTCTGACTCGCATGGTCAACAGTCCGTCAGAGGGGCGATGTTCGGTCAATGTGATAGTTTTGCTCATTTGCGCTTCTCCTTTTACAATGTGTGTTCAGTTGCCTTTTGCTGGGGCTGTAATTTTTTCTGTTCAAGTGCTGCCTTGCTATCGTTCAACTTCTTCAGCACCGATTCCTTTTCCGGCATCTTGCCGCCCGGTGCAGAAAGCTGCTGCTTATTCAGCACCATGTCGATATACTTTCGCACATTTTTCAGTGCGGTCAGGTCAGGCTGCAAAGTTTTCAGCTGACTACGCAGCTCTGCGCTGCTGGATTGCAGCGCAGAAAATCCGGCATCCAATGCCGAAAAATCCACCGCTGTGCTGCCGTTCAGCTTCATCAGAGTGCGGACAGCTTTGTTGAAGGTGTCCAGCTCCTCCTTGTGCTGGGCGGCATAAGCGTCCTTGGTCAGCTTGAAGTTCTTCTTAATAAAGGCATCATGGATTGGCTTCAGCTTGGCGTGGACAGCGGCAGCGTCTTTAATCTGGGCGATTGCCCGCATACGGTTTTCGTTCTGCTTCAACTGTCTGCGGAGAGGGGCGGCAGTCTGGTTCAGGTTAGAAATTGCGGTATCCAAATCCTCGATGGTGTTCAGAGAATGGGCTTTCAGATAATCAACAGCCTGCATGATTTCAGCAAGGTCACGGGCGGTACATTTTATCTGCGCCCTACTCGACCAGTTGCTGCGCTGCTCGTTGCGGAGATTGAAGTAATCCGCCAGCAGGTCGGACAGCGTGGGTTCCTTTGCCTTTTCCAGAGCGTCCAGAAGAATCTGTTTCTTTTCGGTCAGGTCTGCGATCCAGCGTTGCAGACCACGGATGGTGCTGCGGATGGACTGCATCAGGCTGTTGGCGGCTCGAATATCCCGGTTGAGGTTTCCGAGAAAGGTTTCAATTCCTCGTTTTTCCATCTGGTGTGCGGCAGGGCCGAGATGGACGGTCGGAATCTGCTGCACTCCCTGCCGCTCGAATGAGCGGAGGTCAACACGTTCCGGTCTGCCAGCGGCTTCAAGGTAACGGTTGGTAACAACTTCCCAACTGTGCCGCCAGACCTCGGCATACTTCTGGTCGTTCCAGTCCACCGTGTTTTCCTTGTGGCACTTCCAGTTGCCAGAGGGGAGCCGGATGCGCTCACCGTTTTCGTCAAGGTCGTACACTTTTCTGGCTTTCGGAAGCCACTTGCCGTGTTCATCCATTGCCCGGAGCGTCAGCAGAATGTGGGCGTGTGGGTTGCCATCGCCCTTGTCATGGATGGCGAAGTCAGCAACCATGCCTTTGGAAACGAACTGCTCGTTGCAAAATTCTTTGAGCATGGGAAGGTACTGGTCTTTCGGAACTTCTCTTGGAAGTGCCAGCACGATGCGGCGGGCAAGCTGTGAGTTCCATTGATTCTCCACGGCTTCTACTGCGTTCCAGAGCGTGGCACGGTCTGCATATCCGGGCGGCGCATGGGGCGGCAGCATGATCTCGGCATGGACGAGTTCTTTCTTCTTGTTGTAGAATTTTGTTTTCTGGTCGTACTCGCTGAACAGTCGCTCGCCGCTCTGGTAAGCGGCTCCGGCCACAGCAGACTGCCCTTGGCTGCGTTTTACGATGGAGATTTTGAAGTGCGGACACGGAATCGGAATCACCTCCTTGTGAGCATTTGAAACGTTCTCTTGTAAAAAATGTGGATTTATGATACTATTATCTTGGATAAGTAAACAGAAAGCTGGTGAGCCAATGTCGGAAAGAAAAACACAACAGGAACTGGATTTTGAACGGAAGCACGAAGAAGATTTGCAGCGGATTCGAGAGTTTCGTTTGATTGATGATGATTTTATGGCTGCGGTGTTTGAAGACCACGACTGCGCAGAGTTCTTGCTCCGAATCATTCTGAAGCGAGACGATTTGATTGTGCGAGAGGTTCATGGACAATACAGCATTAAAAATTTGCAGGGACGTTCGGTTCGGCTGGACATTCTGGCGGTAGACCGAAACAACCGTGCATATAATATTGAAGTCCAGCGCAGTGACCGGGGCGCAAGTGAAAAACGTGCTCGCTACAATAGCAGCTTGCTTGATGCAAACCTGACAGATTCCGGTGAGGAATACGATGCGTTGAATGAAACTTATGTCATCTTTATCACAGAAAACGATATTTTGAGGGCTGGGCTTCCGATTTATCATATTGACCGAACTGTTCAGGAAACCGGAATGATCTTTAATGATCAGGCTCATATCATCTATGTCAACTCGCAGATCAAGGATGAAACGGCACTTGGTAAATTGATGCATGACTTTTTCTGTACCGATTCCAGCAAAATGTACTATCCCATTTTGGCCAATCGAGTATGGTACTTCAAAGAAAACGAGAAGGGAGTGGCAACTATGTGCAGAGCTATGGAAAAAATGCGGGATGAAACCGCAGCTGAGCAGAACATCAAAACTCTTTTGGTGTCTGTAAAGAATTTGATGAAGAACATGAATCTCAGCCCAGAACAGGCTATGGATGCCATGGGTATTTCTGAGGCGGACCGCAAGATGTTGCTGCAAAGAATTTGATGCTCTTTTGATTGAAACTTGTTTCTGAAAATTCAAAAGCCGACTGGGAATACTCCTAGTCGGCTTTTGTGTGTTATTCTGCGTTCTTCTGCAAAAAAGATAGCTGCGGTAGCAGCGCAAGGAAAATGCAGTTTTCCTTGGGATGGAATCGGGCTGGCGCACAAACGCCCGCTTCGATTTCATCGAGCCGTCTGCAAGACCGCAATTTCACCGGAACGGTGTATAATTGCGCCCTATTTCATAGGGGGTTCGGAACGTTCTGCTTTTCGTGAACGTCATGCACCATCTTTGCAAGTGCCAGCACGACTTCCGGTTGACGGAACGAGATCTTCAATAGCTCCATCACCTGATCGTCGGTCAGTTCTCCCGGACAGACCAGAAAACTTTCCAGCATTCCGGCACGGGTGCAAAGACGATGCACACGCTCTCTTCGGTTCAGCTCTGACATCTGGCGTTCAAGGATTTTCTCCCGGTGCTGACAAGAGCGCAGCTTCTGCTCTGCTTTGGCTTTTTCGTTGCTGAGGTAGGCAAGGTTGTTTTTTGGTTGGGTCAATGGCATCACGCTCCTTTGTCCAACAGGCTATTGAAGTTTTACGAAAAGAGGCCCGCTCACTCTTGTGAACGGACCTCTCAATCATGATACAGCAAATGCAAAAATGGATTTAACCGCAGATTTCTCTGAATGCTTTTTCCATCTCTTCCAAAGCTTCTTCGCCAGTTTCAAATTCGATTTCATAGAGCTTTCCATCAATTCTTCCGGTATTGCTGTCAAAGCTCAGAAAATCACTGACGCTAAAATCATCGAAAAAACAAAAGTCATTATAGAACTTTTTAAGCTGTTCACAACTGATTTTCCCGGAACCATATAAGTAAGTCAATGTGCTAATCATCGACCAAAAAGGATGGCTCTCAACGCTTCCACAGTTGTCAAGTGCATCATATAGAGCGTTACCATTACGCGCAAACACATTGCTAATAGTGTGTTCAATATGAATTGCGCAATCCCGAGAGAGGTCAGGCTTTAAAATTTCTTTCGATTGGTTAAAATTATCAGTATTCATTTTTTCTCCTGTCATGTAATTGTCTTAAGTTTCATTTGTAGTCGAGTGGAATTTTGCTGTATCATTCCTGCCACGGCAGTCGAATATTCTTCCAGTCTCCAACAGCGCATTGGCCTTCATCACTGGAGCCAACCGACACAACAGTTCCATCAGAACGAAGTCCAATGGAACTATACATTCCTGCCGAAATTGCAACAATATCCTTCCAGTCTTTAACATCGGAGCGACCATTTTGATTATTGCCAACTGCCACAACTGTGCCATCAGAGCGTAAACCCAGTGTATATCCTGCGCCTGCAGAAACGTCAATGATGTCTTTCCAGTCAGAAACATTACATTGACCATCATTAAAAGATTCTGTGCCAACTGCCACAACGGTACCGTCAGAGCATAATCCAACTGTGTGGCTGAGGCCTGCAGAAACCGCAACAATATTCTTCCAGCTGCTGACACGGCAGGAATCATCATAACTTTCACCAGCTGCTACAACTGTACCATCGGAGCGCAAACCAACTGTGTGGGATGTTCCTGCTGAAATTGCAACAATGTCTGTCCAATCCGCAACATTGCACTGCTTGAAAGAGTTGCTTCCAGTTGCCACAACTGTACCATCAGAACGTAAGCCAATCGTGAAAGATTCTCCTGCAGAAATAGCAATAATATCTTTCCAGTTACCAACATTGCACTGCCCAGATTCATTATTACCAATGGCTACAACCGTACCATCGGAACGCAAACCAACTGTGTGAGATAGTCCTGCGGATACAGCAATAATGTCCGTCCAATCGCCAACATCACATTGACCGTGATTGTTTGAGCCGACTGCAATAACCGTGCCATCGGAACGCAGAGCAACTGTATGGTACGCATATATCGAAATTGAACTTTTACTTTTGCCCTCGCGTGCCATATCAGTTATAACGGAGCGACAGGTCTGAATCAAATTATCAGAATCTTTATAGCGCCCCAAACTCTTAAGAACGGTTAGAGCTTGAGGATAATCACCAGAATCCATCAATACAACAGCATTCTTGTATTTATTGCTGGGAATCACAACAAAGTTGACAATAGCGGCCACACTGGCAGCAATAGCGACAGCTATAGTGATAATCAGAATCTGCTTCTTTCTCTTTTTTGCAGTAGCTTCCGCTTCGGCTTTCTTTTTCTGTTCTCTACGTTCCTTTTCAAGCCGTTCTTTTTCTAATGTCTGCTGAATCTCTGCTTTTTTATTATGGCAGGTTTTCAAAAGTTCATCCGCATCACACCAATCATCATGGTAGCCCCGGACTGTTTCCAGTATCTTGATTGCTTCATCGTATGGTTCAATTGAAAAGCCATTCATTTTAGACATGGCAACTGCACAGATGCCTTCCTTCTGGCATTTGATAGTCATTTCATCAGAATCTTTATAACCAGTGATTGCAGAGAACAACTTTTCAGCAGCTTCAAATTCACGCTGATTTTTTTTGAATTGAGCAACTTCCAGTTGATGTATAGCACAATTATAGAGGTGGGCTTTTGACAGTGCGAAACACTTTGCAGCTAAATCTTCTGCGTCCCGGTAATTAGCAATTTTCTTGAACTGTTCACCAGCATCTTTGAGTTGATTTACTGCTTCAACGCTCTCTGTATCAGAACCTCGTTTCATCAAGTCAAAGGCTTCCTGATAGGCTTTTGCAAGCCTTTCCTCCTCCCACTGCTTGTCGTTTCGGTCAAGAACCGACGTGACCTCGGATTTCAGTTTTTCATCACCAAAACGCATAACCTTTTTATAATTGGCATTTGGCTCAATGATTATGCTTCTATCCGAAAGATCATTTAACTTAGAAACTCGACGATCTGCCAACAACTTTCCAAGATAGGCCTGCGCATTTTCAGGTTCGAGATCAAGCACTTTTTCACAATATGCGTTTGCTTCTTCCCAATTTTTATCTTCCAAAAATATAAATGCACGTTTCAGAAGAGGAGCAGCATTCGCCGCAGATGTTTCTGTTACTACAGTTTCTTTTACAACAGTAGTCTTCGGAGCGTCTACCTGCGTGATTTTCTTGATACCACGAATCAAATCCTGCATGAAGCCCAGTTTGGTCATATCCTGAGCCTGCAAATGCGAAAATTCTTCCGGCAGGTCATAGGGGTCCATGTCCTTATATGCGGGAATCAGAATTTTCTTTTGACCTGCCTTGATCAGTGCCAAATAGCGGCTCCATTCGTTCTTGACCCAAACGGCATTGAAATACTCCGGCTTCGTGCCCAGAACGACCATCACTTTCGCAGAATTTAATGCCGCAAAAATGTAAGGTTCATACGCAGTGCCCAGCTTATCTTCCAGCGTGATACGGGAGAAAAAGACCTTGAACCCTTCATTCGTCAACTCATGATAGAGTTCATTTGCCAGAACACTGTCTGGCGTTCTTCTGCCATCGGAATCGCTCTCTTTGTAGCAGATAAATACGTCGAACGGATCTTCTTTTGCAGAAATCGCAAGGATTCCTTTTTGAATCTCATTGATGGTATTTGCTTCTGCTTCATAGACGCTGCGTTGGAGACTATCAGCATATTTCAGTGCTGACTTATAATTGTCATCGTCAAAAATAGAAGTGAACTGGGCTCGATTGACCGTTGGCACACGCTTATGGGTGGCAGGGTCTTCCACATACTCAATACCATACCGGCAAAGTACCAAAGACCAGTAGGCTTCCGCATCCGAATTATCCTCATTGAGAATTTTCTCGTAGATGCCCATAGCCTTGTCGAATTCATTGTTTCTGCGGAAATGGTTTGCACGGTCATACAGATTTGCACGGCGCTCATCGTCGAGTTTCGGCAAGGTCTGCTGAGTACCACAGTATTCGCAGGTGGCAACAGTTTCGTTAGGGGATATCTCCAATGTGCCGCCGCACATTTTACACTTGAATATTGACATTTTAATTGAACTCCTCACTTATTTCAAGTCTGCACTTCCGAATTGCTCACTTGAACATTTTGCATTTGCGGTTACGTTCGGCAAGCAAATCAGTGATTTCATTTGCAATGCGGACAGTTTGCTCTGTTTCGTTTTTATTCACTGTTTCAGTTAAACTTGAGAGCTTCTGGTCGATTTCATCTTCCAGAGAGGCAAGTGCTGTGTTGCTGACGGGGTCTGAATATCGTGCAGCTTCGTAAAGCTTCTTGACTGAAGATTTTGCTTTTTCATCTTTGGCTGCTGACAAAAGGTTCTCTGCATCTACGGTCAACGAGCGAATAAACGTCGTACTCTGGCTCAACTTTTCTTCTGTGTCTATTACCATGTCACCAGCAGCGGCAGTTTTTATTACTGCAATTGCGTTGAACGCCAATGTTGCTGCACACAGGATCGTACCAGCCCAATAGGGCATGGTAGAAATCAACATACACAGTCCGCCAAACACAAAGGTCAGAATCAAGCCCATGCGTCCGACAGAAAAGAGCGACAAGTTGAAAAAAGACCTATCAGGGGCATCATTCTTCAAGGCATAATTGGTACAAGCCAGCTGCCCAAGAAATGCAATCGTGATGGAAACATAGCCAATCCAGAACGAGCTGGTATACTTTTCCTGCCCAGTCCAACCAACAGATACAAAAGCAATCACATTGAATAGAACAAGCAGTACCGCCCAGATAGCTAGATAAGACTTGAACATTTTCTTCATGGCAGTCTCACCTCGTTAAAGTTTTTCTCCACATTCGGGACAGAATTTCGCACTGGCAGGTAACTCTGTGCCGCATTTAGGACACTTGTGTACCAATGGAGCACCGCATTCCATACAGAATTTACCTTTGTGCGTCTTTTTACCGCAAGCGGGGCAAATCATTTCGTCATCGCCCAATGCTTCGATTTTCGTTCCACATTCCAGACAAAACTTTGCCCCAGCGGGAACTTCTGCTTTGCAATTCGGGCAAAGTGTTTTCTTTGCGGAATTGTTTTTCTCTGCTTTGTCCATCGAAAAAGGCTTACCCATTTCTTGGAACATCTGCCCGACATGACCGTTTACCGCACCAGCTGCGGCCATGCCGACACCCAGCCCAATCATATCACCAGCTACACCGCCACCACCAGAGATGTGCATATTGCCTAATCCCTGTGCATACGCCTTTTGTACATCGGCCTGAAGGAGATCACGCTTGTCAATTCCTTGAGCGTGCATCACATCTGCTTCTGCATAGCCAGAAAGCCGCGTCTTCTGTGCTTCTGTCTGCGCACGAATCAGATCACGTTCAGCTTCACGGCGTGCCAATTCCGTTTCCGTATTTTGCTGTTCCAGAATTGCTTGACGCTGTGCTACAGTTACGGTTGTGGCGGCTTCTGCTTGGGCTGTTTTAATTGCCGTGTCGGCTTCTACCATGCGTTTTTGAAGGGATATTGTATGTAATTCCCGGATGCGTTTGAAGTTTGCATCGCTCTCTGGGAGAAGTACATTGGTGACGTAAAATTCCGGAATGGTCAAACCGTATTCTTCAAAACCGGTAAGAATCGGCTGTTTCAGCACATCGGACAATAAATCCAGATGTTCATCTATTTCCAAAATATCGATGTTCTGTTCTTTGATACACCTTGCCAGATTGGTTTTAACGGTTGAAGAAATCAGTGGACGGAAAGAAGCTGCTAAAGATTTCGTAAAATCATTACCCTGTGCGTCCCAAGCGATACCATTCATGGTGCCTACGAGTTTTAAAAGAAGCTTTCGAGAATCGCTGACCATCAGATTCATTTCGCCACAGGCACCGATTTCAAGAGGAACGCCATAGATTGGGTCGATAAAACGAACCTTACTATCCGTCCCCCATTTGACTGCCATCTGTACTGTTTTATTGATATAATAAATCTCGCAGTGAAATGGGCATTCGCCACCAGTGACGATCAAGTTGAGGAATTTACTCAGTAATGGAATATTTTCAGTTTCAAGCGTATGACGTCCCGGTCCAAAAGAATCGAGAGCCTGACCATTCACAAAGAAAACCGCTTCCTGTGTTTCGTGGACGATCAACTGACTGGTGGTATTGAAATCCTCGCAGGGATGCTTCCATATAAAGGTGCTGTTATCACCCTCATATTTTATAACGCTCGTTATAGGTGCCATACTGCGCCCTCCTCATGTGCTTTTGAATGGTGTACCTTTTCAAAGTTGCCAAACAAGAGCAATTAAAACCCTGAAAACTGTTGAATGTGCCGCATTTTTGCTGTATACTGACAATGTACAACATCTAGCACACAATTCGGAAAGGTACACCTTTCAAAATCTCACAAAGAGTTTATCTAGGTGGCTTTTTCAAACTGAATCGCTTTCCCATAGAACGTACCTACGGGTAAATCACAGGCTGCGGCTGCTTCCTTCAGGGATATTTTCTTGTCTCGCCATGCCTTGTGAATCTCATAGAAGTTGTCAGGGAGCGGGCGGGGAGGTCTGCCAAACTTCACGCCACGGGCTTTTGCCGCTGCAATACCCTCAGCCTGACGCTGCCGGATGTTGGTGCGCTCATTCTCTGCCACAAAGGAAAGCACCTGCAAAACGATGTCGCTCAGGAAAGTGCCCATCAGGTCTTTGCCACGGCGGGTGTCCAGCAGCGGCATATCCAGCACCACAATGTCGATGCCCTTTGTCTGGGTAAGCAGCCGCCACTGCTCCAAAATTTCAGCATAGTTGCGTCCAAGACGGTCGATGCTCTTGACATAGAGCAGATCGTCTTTTTTCAATTTCCGCACCAGCCGCTTGTACTGCGGACGGTTGAAGTCCTTGCCGGACTGCTTATCCATAAAAATGTTTTTCTCCGGGATCTTTAGTTCACGCAGTGCAATCAACTGCCGATCCTCGTTCTGGTCACGGGTGCTGACCCGGATATAGCCATATAGATTTCCCAACAAATCGCCCCTTTCTGCTAAAAATGATTTTTTATGTAAAAAAGCCAAAGCATCACTCTGACGCTTTGGCCGTTGCGCTCTATTCTACCATAGCAGAGGGGCTTACGTTCAGGACAGCAGTGCAGTCTGAATCAACACTGCCGCATTCCTGACCTGATACGTCACGCCGCTGGCTTCTCCCTTTGCCTTGTGGCAGCACACCTCCGGGTGCCGCATAGCAAGGTCGGCAAGCTGCTTCTGCAAGTCAGGATTCAGCGTGAACACGCTGTTTGTTCCGTCCTCGCTGGCGTAGATCATGGTTTCCAGCTTAAACATCGTCAATCAGTTCTTCCTCCTCGGATTCGTCAAAGATGGTCGGGCCCCAGTCCTCGTCCTCCTCGATGTCCCGTGACATTTTCTGCATCATGGTGTAATGCTCCATCTCGGAACGGACGAAGTAGAACATCTGGTCGTACCAGCGCTCCAGATGCAGCGATTCGTCCTCCAGCTTACGGACGAAATCGAACACTAGCCTGTTCAGATCAGGATCAACCGTCAGGCCGGCAACCTCATACAGCCGCTTGCGGGTCAGTGCCAGATCGGGGTTGCCGTAGGCATAGAGCAGCTTCTTTTCATCAAAAGTCAGTTTCATAGGCGTGTACCTCCGTATCAAAAAAGGGCCTGCCGTGTGCAGACCCGATGTAACGAAAAGACCGCCTTGCAGTCGTGCAGGGCGGTCAGAGATGCGATATTATATCAGACAAAAATCAGCTCAGACTTGATGATTTCCTCGGCACGGCTGCGGATGCTGTTCATCCGGCGCACCCATTCCAGTTGATCGGCGGCTTTCAGGGCTTCGGTCACGCCCTCGACTTCCTGCATCTGCCGGACGGTCAATGCAAGCTGTTCTTCGGCCTGTTTGTCCAGCTTTGCAAGGTAGCTGCCCAGCTCACCGGACAGGAGCAGTTGATTGTACCGGATAGGATGATGTTCTTGCAGATATTTCTTATGTAAGCGGCCCCACCGCCCGGTGGGGTGCTGTTCTGCCGGGGCTGCTGCGGTCAGGTTCGGCAGATAGTGGTCGTTGACAAGGGTGTAGTCCAAACCGTTAGCGTTGTCATGGATGGATTTTTCAAGTTCGTTCATGCGGATTCTCCTTTCATTTCTTCAGACGGTTCAAATTGAATGGGGACTGTATCAACAGGTTCCTGTTGAGCCAGCTTTTTCTTTTGGGCATACTGGCGGCAGCGTTCCCGGTTTTTCTGCAAGAGTGCTTCGTATTCGGCTGCTGCCTGCGGGTCAGTTTTAGCAGCTTCTCTCAAAGCCGCTCGCTTTCTCTTGCGGTTTTCACTGGATGTTTTTTGGTACTTTTTGCGCTTGGCAAGCTGCTTCTCTGTAATCTTTTTCGTATCGTCGTGGTTGATCTCGATTTGGCTGGGAAAAGTATCGCCAATGAAGTTGAAATAAATGTCGATTTGCTGTTGACGGTAGATCGTCCGTCCGCCGGATGCGGAATGGATCACCACTTTTTCTACCAGCTCGTACAGCATTTCGTCTGTCAGCGTTTCACAGTCCTTATATTTCCGAATCAGTTTTACAAAACGTTTCAGGTCAACCTTCGTTGTTTCAGCGTTGTCCAGTTCTTTTTCCAGTTCCGCCATACGGATTTCACAGCCCGTTTGTTCTTCATCGTACTGTGCGATCAGCCGCTGGAATTGACGTTCCGGGATTTTACCCATAACACTGCTTTCATATAGGCTGCGAATCAAAGTGTCAAGCTCATCCATTCTCTTTTGCACAGCGAGCAGTTCTTTTTTGTACTCGTTAGAAGATTGACTGTTCTGGCTTTCCCATAAAGTTCGAAGCTGTTCTGCAAATTCTGTTTCATCCTCAAGGACTTTTTGCGCCATTGCTTTTATTGTCTCCAGAATAGCGGCTTCAATGGTTGAGGTCTTGATAAAATGGGATGTGCAGGAGACGTACATATTACGGTATTTGCTGCACTGCCATGAAGAATCCGAATCGTACACTACATTAGAATCCCGATGTTTGGATTCTGGGCTGGAAAAGCTCATCCGGGAGCCGCAATCAGCACAGAAAACCATACCCGACAGCCGATGTGTATATGTCCCATCCGGCAGTCTTTTCGGGCAACGTTTCCGAAGACGTTGTGCTTTATCCCATGTTTCTTGGTCGATGATAGCCTCATGAGTGTTTTTGAATATGATCCTTTCTTCCGGGGTTGCAGCACGGCGCTTTTTCAACTTGAAGTTCTCACGGATACTTTTACATAGCACTGTATGGCCGAGGTATTCCTGCCGGTCAAGAATATAGGTCAAAGTGGTCGTATTCCACCGATAGGGGTCGTGGTACGAATGGTTTCGGGCAGCTTCGGGATGATGCCGTTCTTCGTATGCAGACGGAATCAGCACTTTTTCATCCGAAAGCGTCTGGCCGATTTGTGCAAGACTGGCACCGCTGGCTGCCATATCGAAGATCCTGCGGACAACGGAAGCTGCTTCCTCATCTACATGAAGGGTTTGCTTATCACCGGGAATCCGCTTATAACCGTAAGGAATACTTCCGCTGCACCGTTTGCCATCCTTCATCCGCGATTTGAAAACGGCACGGATTTTATTGCTAGTATCCTTTGCGTACCACTCGTTCATGATGTTCAGGAACGGAGTAAAGTCATTGTCTGTTGGATTAGCACTATCTACATTATTATTGATGGCAATGAACCGAACACCTTTTGAGGGAAACTGAATTTCGGTGTAAAATCCAACTTCCAGATAGTTCCGTCCAAAACGGCTCATGTCTTTTACAATGACAGTTGCGATATGCCCGGCTTCGATTTCGGCAATCATGGACTGAAAGCCGGGGCGGTTGAAGTTTGTTCCGCTGTACCCATCGTCCGTAAAATGCTGGATGTTGTTAAAGCCGTTTTTGTGAGCGTAATCTTCCAGATACTTTTTCTGATTCAAAATGCTGTTAGATTCACCTTGCAGCTCATCATCTCTGGAAAGCCTTTCGTACAGTGCCGTGATTTTCCCTTGGTTGGATTTTGCCATAGTTTCACCTTCTTTTATTTTCAGTGGGGATGCGATATGTAACAAAGATACGATACTTTTCTGATTCTGTAAACGCATCTTTGCTTTATCCTTGTTCATTATAGCCCTTCGGGTCAGTGACCACATAGGAACTGTGCATCTGGAGAAGGTTTGGCTTCAACCAAAAGCGAGTTTTACCGGAACCCGAACCGCCGATAATCAGAACATTCTTATTTCGGGCATTGGCAGGATTCTTCGGGCGATTGCTCATCATCAGCCGCTCCGTTTTCGTCAGGATCACATTGTCCTCGAACTTTGGTGCAATAAACGGCTCAATATCTTTTGCCGTTCCCCAACGAGCAGAACCGTACTCAACATTGTGTCGGTACTTCTTTGCGTTTTTGCCTTTTAGATAGACAGCCAGCCGAAGTCCTGCGCCGCAGAGAATACCAATCAGCAAATCCAACGGGTGAAAGCTGGGAAACGGATTGTTCAGGGCTATCGGAAGGGCATGAAAAAAGCTGAGGATTTTCGCAGATGAATCTGCCCCCTCAGCCAATCTCCATGCTTCTCCTAAATTCGTAGCGAACAACCCTACCAGAAAATACGGTAAATTCAGAATCAGGAGCTTTTTCATTTTTCTCTTATCCATCACAGATCACGCTCCTGTTTCTTCTCTCGAACCTTCTTCGGAATCGCTGCGACAATTTCCTTGAACTTCTTCAGCTGCGCCAGAACGCTCGGCTTTTCATTCTTGGTTAATGCCCTTGCCTGATGTTCCTTGCAGATTGCATCCAAAGCATCTGCATCTTTAGAACGGACAAAAACAAGAAACCGGGGAGGATCAACGGACTTATCTTTTCTTACGGCAAAGTCCACGCCATACTTCTTGGCGAGCTTTTCAAAATCACGGATACTCTCTTTGTCGATCTCAACATTCGTAGCACCCTGATTCTGTCCCAAAAGCTGTTTCACGGATTGCTTTCCATGAACGGCAGGGTCTCGTGCCTTTTTCATCTTCACTTTTTCCCGGTGCTGCAAATACTTGCGGATACCGGCAATGATAGTGCGCCCCGTCAGCTTGGTTGTGCTGATCGCCAGGTTTACTGTTCTGTTTTCAACTTCTTCCTGCATGATTCATCACCTCCTGCAAGCAGTAGAGTGAACAGATTATCGTGCCATATCTCTGTGGTCGTAATACAGATTGCCCTTGGCAACTGCGGCATGGCTGATAATCTTGATATTGCCAGCTTTCTGGTTATCCAGAGCCTTCTGATAACCCACATCGCTCAAATACAGGCGATTTCTTTCGCCTTTCCAACCGACAGGCGATTCATCGGTCAGCACATCGAAAATAATCATGTGCTTGGTGGCGTCATCAAATCGTGCCAAGTCCATATAGGTATGTCCCTGGTACTCCTTGGCACCATCCTGAATCCGCTTTCGCTCCATCAGCTCTCCAATCGTCGAATTTCTTTGCATAAGAACCTCCTTACAGAACATCTCGGTCAGGGTTACTTTTGTGGGGAACCGAATCAGCTTTGACAGGTGCATCTTCTTTCTTCACCATGTCATCCGGCAGGGGAAGCGCCATAATGCTGCGCCCCATGCGTACAAAAGTCTCAGGCTGATGAAAGTGTTCCTCAAACTGCTTCATCAGTTCCGGGGACAGAGAACAAAAATCATCCTCGCCCAATCCCACAACCAGAAAATCACCGGCGATAATGTCATAAATATCGCCGTCATCATCACGCAGCGCACGGTTCAGTTCTTTGCCTACGAGTTTACCTTCGTCGTGCATCACCAGTGCAACCGGCTCATTGAACGGATAAGTTGCCTCAATATCGCCACCTACGGCTTTCTGCAAATCCTCCAGCTCACAGCCGATCTGCACAGCCTGCGGATACATGAACGGCTTTACCAGCAACACATTCATGGTATCTGCCTGTTCTTTCTGAACCTCCCGTTCCTCGGTCGTGCCGAACGCAACACCGGTAAAGTTTTCGGAGTCCAGAATGTACTCCGAATTGTAATAAGCGGCTCTAACCTGTTCCTCTGCCGCATCGTGAGATTCTGCTTGCACCGTAACCGTTTTCTCCAAGGTTTCGGTGATCTTCACATCGTATTCTTTCAAGTTTCGATACCTCCGTTTCTTTGGAAATAAGAAAAGCGACCATCCATGAACCTGTTACAGTTCATAAATAGTCGCATCCACATCGGCTAAAAGCTCGAACAAGCAAATATCGTCCAGTTCGCAAATCAGGGAACCCATGTCGAAGAAAATATCGTCCTCGCATTCCACCGTAGTAACCACGCTGCGGTGTTCGTTAAGACAAATGGCTTCTTCCTTGTCCATCGTGATCGTAGACATACAGGACACCACATAGAATGTCATATCTTCTGCTAACCACAGCTCCTTGCTCTGAATCGTGCGAACTTTTTCATCGCCGCTCATATCTTCTACATAGGACAGAAGCCGCACGGCTCTGCTGTTCAGAAGTACCTTTCCCTGATAGTCGATACCCTCACCAGCAGAGGACAATACTCGATACTCGCTAATCATCTCGGCATTTTTCTGAAACGACTTTGCCAGAAGCGCAGGAGAAATATCATCGAACTCCTCACTGTAGTTTACGAGCATATCTACCATATAATCAGGATCGCAAAGGTCGTAGAGTTCTTCCAAAGCGCCCTGAATGTTTTTGGGTGTAAACATTTTTTACCTTACCTTTCCATTGATTTTTCTCTTTTTTTCTGCCATTGCTCCAAAAGCTGAATGATTTTATCCTCCATCTGCTTGTTGGTATAGGACTTCGGGAAGTATTTTCGCAACGAATCCGTTTTGAAGGTTACTCTGTCCAGCTCTCCCTTCTTGATTTCATTCATAATCTCGCACATCGCATCCAGCGTACACTCGCCCTCCTGTGCGAGCTTTTTAATTCGCTGTGCTTGCGAAAGGGAAGGAGCTGCTTGAGCATAATCCATTGCAGAAAGAAAATCCTTCTGTTCTTCACTTGCCAGATAGGAAAGCTCCACCGCAGGATTGAATTTGATCTGACCCGTATCTACCATATCCAGCAGTTCCGGAATCAGTTCGGTCAGACGGATATAACGGTGTACCTGATTTCTGCTTTCTCCTGCCTCCTGACCGACTATATCCATTGCCTGCAACTTCATCCCAACTTGGGATGAAGTTAAATCGGTGCGTTGACCTTGATGTTTAATCGCATCCAGCTTCATCTTATAAGCAAATGCTCTTTCACTCGGCAGGATACTCTCCCTCTGCAAATTCGCATCAACCATCAAAATAATGGCTGCATCATCGTCCAGGTCACGAACAATCGCAGGCATGGTTTCCTTACCCGCAAGCTCCGATGCCCGGTGCCGCCTGTGACCAGAAACGATTTCATAACCACCGTCGGGGTCAGGACGGACAATCGCAGGAGTGAGAACTCCGAAATCTCGGACGCTCTCTGCCGTTTTCATCATTTCTTCATCATCAACCACACGGAAGGGGTGTCCCTCAAAGGGGTGTAGCTCAGAAAGCGGAATTTCCTGCACACGCTCCTGCTGGGCTTCAGCTCTGGATTGATCGGTGGAGAAAATATCATCGTACCCCTTCAAGCTGATGTTTGCGCCTTTTTTCTGCATTGTTTAACACCTCCTTCGTCAGAATTTTATAGGCTTCGGCAACTTTGCCTTTGGGATCATGCTTGAAGATACTGGTTCCCTCTGCGCTGATTTCCTCTGCACGGACAGAGCGGGGAATGTCGGTCTTGTAAACCTTCAGCTTTCCGCCGTAGCTCTCCCGAATCAGATTGCTGATGTCTTTGGAGTAGTTGGTGCGGCTGTCCACCATCGTCAGAAGAATCCCTTCAATCCTCAGTTTCGGGTTGATTTGCCTCTTGACCTTGTTGATGGTTCCAAGCAGCTGTTCCAGACCCTTTGCAGGAAGGTATGCTGCCTGAACCGGTATCAGCACATTGTCGGCAGCTGCCAACGCATTGACGGTCAGCATACCCAAAGACGGCATACAGTCAAGAAGAATGTAATCATAATTCTGTTTGACTGTATCCAGGTATTGCCGGAGAATGGTTTCCCGGCTCATGGCATTGACCAGTGCTACCTCCATACCTGAGAGTTCGATGTTGGACGGCACCAAATCAACGCCCTCCGGATGATGAAGAATCCCTTCATCGGGAGTAATAGGGTTTTCCATCATAATCTTTCCCATCAGATCGGAAAGTGTCGGAGACAGATCATCCGGGCAGGGATTGCCCAAACTGACCGTCAGGGAAGCCTGGGGATCGGTGTCTACCAGAAGCACCTTTTTTCCTTCAAGAGCCAAGCCAACGCCCAGATTCTCGGTGGTGGTGGTCTTTCCAGTGCCTCCTTTCTGATTGACCACCGCAATGATGGTTGCTTTTTTCGACATTTATCGTCACTCTCCTTCCTCTCGCTTCATTTTCAATTTCTTAAATCCTCCTTCCAAATATCCGTGTGACATATCGTGCCGAACAAGAGCATCGTAGTAGGTGTCTATTGTCGTCGGCGCATTGTATATCGTAGTCAGCATATACTGACGGATATTTCTAATCTTTGTGGTGTTCTCCTTGAAGCAGTCCATAACATATCGAATGTGTTCGGCATTCAGTTTCATAAACCGACTGCGGACAATTTCTGCCGGACGCTCCTCTGCACCAATGCGAATCAACGGTCGCTTCGTGCAAACTGTTTCAACGATCAACTCCAGAATGTTATCCAGCATTTCGGAATCGTAAGGGTAATCCTTCTTCAACAAATCCATACTGAGCTGATCCGAGAAATAATCAAAGTATTCTTGATACCGGTCATTCTCGTCCATCATTCCACCATTTCCGGAAGGAAAGATAGAATCAGTATCACTAAATTCAGTATTTTTAATATCAGTATTATTACATTGTGATTTCGGAAGTTCTTGAGTTGTGATTTCCATTGTTCCAGAATTGTGATTTTCACAATTCAAGAGTTGTGAATCCACAGCAGAGATAAAGTTCTTCACATAGATCAGGTTGGGCTTTCCCAAACCCTGGCGCTTACGTTCAATCAATCCTGCTTTCTTCTCAAGTTCACTGAGCAGCTTGATAGCCTTTTGTTCAGCACAGTTCAGAGCCATCTTCGCTTCGTCGATTGTAAAAATGATATACACTCTACCGTTTTTATCTATCCAACCATTCTTGGCAGACAGGCTCATGCGGTCAAGCAAAATGCCATACAGCATCTTGGCATCGGCAGAAATATTCCAGAACCTCTCGTTCGTGAACAACACCTTCGGAACTCGATAGAATGTGAATAGATCGGATTGCTGACCGTAAAAATAATCAAAACTCACACGGCTTCACCACCTTCTTTCTGCGGAAAACTTTCTGTTGTCAGCGGAATGCTGCGGAAAGTCGTATCCGTCTTTTCGTAAGGACATCGGGCAAAATAGTAGAAGCGGTATTCCTGTTCATACACATCCATATCAACGAAGCCCCACTTCACGCATAACCTTCTTCGTACACCAACCAATGCACGGGTGATCTCGCCCATAGGGACAGCCATCACATTCCGACTTGGGTTTCGGCGGCAAAGAGATTAAGTAGTAGCAATTATTTCTACCCAGACGGCAGCCCTTTCTGCCATTCGTCCAGAAGTAGCAGTAATGACAGTCGCTCGGCTTGTCTGCGGTATAAACAGGCTTGCTCAAATAAAACACCTCCAATCTCTTGTATTTGCCCATGGGTTTGGGCATAAAAAAAGAGCGCCTATCCATCCCCAATGCGGGGCAAATAGACGCTCTATGTACATAACGATATTTAATTTTATCTGCTATAACTGCATGGTATTCAAAACATCCGCCTTTTTTGATTAGCTGGATTTTTGGCACGATTTTGGGGCTGATTAGCAGGAAGGGCATTTTCATTAGCAAGAACAGCCCGTTTTCTGCTAAAAATTAGCTGGCGATTTTGTCTTATAACAACCGTTCGATTCTGGAGGGGTTGTCAAAAATCAAATTTTGGAGTAGAATTTTATCTCATACAGTGAAAGAGCTTTTTCGTAGCTTTTTATATAAGAAAAGCCGAAAACCCTTGAAAACAAAGGCTTTCGGCGTTGTTCACTGGCGTCCATAAGAGGATTTGAACCTCCGACCCCACGCTTAGGAGGCGTGTGCTCTATCCAGCTGAGCTATATGGACGTGTCTGATATATGATTATAGCCCGATCAAAGTCGAACTGCAATCCCTTATTTAGTTTTTTTTGAGGTGGCCGTTGTAACGCAACCTTAGGAGGCGAACCCTCTATCCAGCTGAGGTATAGAGACATATATGTATTATCGTTGATTTTTGACTTTTCTGCACTTTGTATGGAATGCTTTTCACAACGAAGTGACCGACTGCGTTGCAACCGGAACGGTGTTAAACTTGTTGCATCAAAAATTGTTGAGAAAACTTCGATTCCCGGTCTTGCTTTTGATTAGAGCAATCACTTCTGCCCCCAAGGTATCAGGTTGACCGAATTCTTAGGAGATGGACCCAGTGCATATATTCCCTATCAACGGGGATAAAGAAAATGCAGTTATATCAAGGCTTTTCTCCATGTTCTCTATAAACCTTGTACAAGCAAAATCAAGCAAAAACAAAGGATTTTAGCCCCCTATTGTTTGCACTCTGTTTGCAAAGGCGCGAAATTTGGCGTTAGCCAAAAGTTCAATTCCCGTCGAGACTTAATTATATTCATGGTATCGTGGACATAGTTTACCATACATAGAGGTTCATTACAAGAGGTATAGAGCCAGTAAAAGTGCCTGTTTTATCTTTTTCAGGAAAGGTAGAGCAGGCACTTTTTTTCATATCTAAACTTAGAAAGAAATGAGGTGAAATTATGAATACACAGATTATTGCCATAGCCAACCAAAAAGGTGGTGTCGGCAAAACAACCACTTGTGCCAATCTTGGAATTGGTCTGGCGCAGTCCGGGAAGAAAGTCCTTCTGATTGACGGAGACCCACAGGGAAGCCTGACCATCAGCTTGGGCAATCCTCAGCCTGATAAGCTGCCCTTTACACTGTCAGACGCTATGGGCCGTATTTTGATGGATGAACCAATTCGTCCCGGCGAGGGTATCCTGCACCACCCTGAGGGCGTAGACCTGATGCCTGCGGACATCCAGCTATCTGGTATGGAGGTATCTCTGGTAAACGCTATGAGCCGAGAAACCATTCTGCGACAATATCTGGACACGCTGAAGGGGCAATACTCCCATATCCTTATTGATTGCCAGCCCTCCCTGGGTATGCTTACGGTCAATGCACTGGCTGCCGCTAATAGGGTTATAATCCCCGTCCAGGCAGAGTATCTTCCAGCTAAAGGTTTGGAGCAGCTTTTGCAAACTATCAATAAGGTTCGCAGACAAATCAATCCCAAGCTGCAAATTGATGGGATTCTGCTGACGATGGTAGACAGCCGAACCAACTTTGCCAAAGAAATCTCCGCTCTTCTGCGCGAAACCTATGGCAGTAAGATCAAGGTGTTTACATCAGAAATTCCTCATTCTGTCAGGGCTAAAGAAATCAGTGCTGAAGGAAAAAGCATTTATGCCCATGATCCTAATGGCAAAGTGGCTGAGGGCTACAAAAATCTGACGAAGGAGGTATTGAAACTTGAAAAGCAGCGCGAAAAAAATAGAGCTGGCCTCAGTAGATGACCTGTTTTCTACTGAAGAAAGTCGGCAAGACGAGCAACTGGAAAAAATTCAGGAAATTCCCCTATCTGAACTGCATCCGTTCAAGGATCACCCCTTCAAGGTCAAGGATGATGATGCAATGATAGAAACCGCAGACAGCATCAAAAAGTATGGAGTTTTGGTTCCTGCGATTGCCAGACCACTGCCTGATGGCGGTTATGAGCTGGTAGCCGGTCACAGACGCCGCAGAGCCAGCGAATTGGCCGGAAAAGAAACCATGCCTGTCATTGTGCGCGACTTGGATGACGATGCTGCCACAATTATTATGGTTGACAGCAATTTGCAGCGAGAAAATCTGCTCCCCAGTGAAAGGGCCTTTGCCTACAAAATGAAGCTGGAAGCCATTAAACATCAAGGAGCAAGAACAGACCTGACTTCTGTTCAAGTTGAACAGAAGTTGAGCGCCAGAGACCAGGTGGCAAAAGAAGCCGGTGAACGAAGCGGTATCCAGGTAATGCGATATGTTCGTTTGACTGAACTGATTCCAGAGCTTTTGGATATGGTGGATGAAAAGAAAATCGCATTTAACCCAGCCTATGAACTCTCTTTTTTGAAACCGGACGAACAGCAAATGCTGGTGGAAACAATGGACTATGAGCAGGCTACCCCTTCTCTCTCTCAGGCTCAGCGAATGAAAAAGTTCAGCCAGGAAGGGAAATTGTCAGAAGATGTGATGCTTGCCATCATGTCAGAGGAAAAAAAGGGTGATCTGGATAAAGTGACCTTGAGCAGCGATACCTTGCGAAAGTATTTCCCCAAAAGCTATACACCGGCCAAAATGCAGGAAACCATTATTAAACTGCTGGAACAATGGCAGAAAAAACGCCAACGAGATCAGGAACGATGAAGGGAGAGCCTATGAAAGATATTGCAGCAAGGGAACTGAAAGGCCACAACATTCTTGCAGTGGAGCGATTTTGGGACAGCACTTTCTGGATGATTGAGTTTACTGTCTTGCGCCCTACTGCTTATGGAGAACCTGGTGACGAAATGAGGCTTTTTCTCACAGAGGACGGGTATCAGTCAGCTCTGCAAAGCCAGCAGCGTCGAGAAATCAAAATTAAGAGATATGCCCATGTTATTGAGGGGCATATCCTCGACTTCAAGCCTAAAAAACACCGTCGTTCATAACCGATACAACGAAAGGAAAGGAATGAATATGTGTACTGTAAGAGAAATCCGAGAAGCTATTCAAGAAGATTGCCGCTCACAGCGTGATATGGAATCCACCGAGATTGACCGTGTTTTTCAAACCTTACCATTTTCTCAGGAAAGGGATCTGTTTGATAAACCACCAATGCCAAAACGCCCCTACCGACGCAAGAAAAAAGATACAGACAGACCCTAACCGCTGCCACAATTCTTTTATGAATTGCGGCTTTTTTCATACCTGAGAAATGAAAGGAGTGAAGTAAATGGCTGTTTTTCGTGTAGAACGCACTGGCGATTACACGGTTATGAGCAATTTTCATCTAAAAGACAAACGACTTTCTTTGAAGGCAAAGGGTCTCTTGTCGCAAATGTTATCTCTGCCTGATGACTGGGATTATACGCTGTCAGGACTCAGCTATATCAATCGAGAAAGCAAAGATGCAATCCGCTCTGCTGTCAATGAGCTTGAAACAGCCGGATACATTCGGCGCAGACAGACAACTGATGCTTCTGGTAAATTCGCAGCCAATGAGTATACCATTTTTGAGCGTCCCATCGAGGGAGAACCGATGTTGGATAAGCCGTTGTCGGAAAACCCGATAACGGTAAACCCGTCAGCGGTAAATCCGTTACCGGAAAATCCAACACAATTAAATACTAAGAAATCAAATACCCAAAAACAAAATACTCATGGATCAAATACCGATTCCATTCCCTTCCGGGAAACAGCGGCGGTAATACCGCCGGAACGGAAAGGAAGGGATGCGATGTCTGTCACAGAGATAGAAAATTATCGGGAATTGATTTTGGAGAATATCGAGTATGATTGTCTGAAGCAGCGTTATCCTCTCTACCTGGATGACCTGAATGAGATCGTAGAGCTGTTGGTAGAAACGGTCTGTGCCAAACGAAAGACCACCCGGATCTCTGGTGCGGACTTTCCTCATGAAATTGTACGCTCCCGCTTTTTGAAGCTGGACAGCTCTCACATCGAGTTTGTCATGGACTGTCTGCAAAAGAACACCACCCAGGTACACAACATCAAGCAGTACCTGCTTGCAGTGCTGTTCAACGCTCCTACCACCATGAATAACCACTACACTTCACTGGTAAATCACGATATGCACGCAGGCGGCTGGTAATCAGCCGCTTTTGTATTACACCAAAGGAGGCACAGCATGAATCAGATTGAAATTTTCAATAGTCCAGAGTTCGGAAGCATTCGCACTTTGGAACAGAATGGCAAAGTATTATTTTGCGGTACAGATGTGGCAACAGCGCTGGGATATACCAATCCACGCAAAGCCGTCCGCGACCATACCAGGGGTGGAACGAAATGTTCCATAGGGGTCCAGACTGGGAAAAAGGCAGATGGAAGCCCCGCGGTACAAATGGTCGAAATGCTCTTTATCCCCGAAGGTGATCTATATCGTCTGATCGCCCATAGTAAACTGCCGTCAGCGGAACGGTTTGAACAATGGGTGTTTGATGAAGTTCTACCTGCCATTCGCAAGCACGGAGCCTATCTCACAAAAGAGAAGTTGTGGGAGATAGCCACTTCTCCGGAAGCTCTGATAAAGCTCTGCTCCGAGCTGCTTGCTGAGCGGGAAGAAAATGCGTCGCTACGAGAGGAAAATGCCCTGCTGGAGAGTAAGGCAGCCTTTTATGATTTGTTCATCGACCTCAATCACAGTACCAACCTCCGCACCACCGCCAAAGAGTTGCTTGTCCCGGAGCGTCGGTTTGTCCGTTTCCTTCTGGAAAAGCGTTTTGTGTACCGCACCGCATCCGGTAATGTACTGCCCTATGCAAAGCCAGCCAATGAAGGACTGTTTTGTGTCAAAGACTACTGCAATCACGGGCATATCGGCTCCTATACGCTGATAACCCCGCAAGGCAAACTCTACTTTGCTCAGCTGAGAGACATGATTTTGATGGTTGTATGAGAGTGGGAAAGGAAGTGAGTTTTATGCCAGAAGGCAAAACAATCGGTCAGCTGATGGAAGAAATGCGCCAGAAAGCTGGAGCGCAGAACTATCACGGCCATGACTACATGGATCTCCAGCGATTTGCTGAGAACACCCGGCACATGATTATTTTTGATGTGCTGACGCATGACTCCCCGGTGGGCTGGAAAGGTGAACGAACCCGCCTGTTTTTGTCAGATAAGGGCTATGAAAAAGCTCTGGACAGTCAGGCAAAGGGACAGATCAAGATTCTCAGTCATGCAAAGGTCAGAAATGGAGATTTGCTCTATGACCGTTCTGAGCAAATTCGTTGAGGGCGGTTCGATGAAGAAATACCTTCTCCGGCGGCTGGTGGTCCCGCCTTAGAAATAAATGCACCACCCCTGCACATTTTGTGGAAAGGAGGCGATGAAAATGCAGGAAGAAGTGGAAAACAGGACTTTAACGCTGGTTGTCAGCGGAACAAAGTTCACCGGCAGGCTGCTCAAAGCCGCCATCAGCAAGTACATGGCCCACTGCAAGGAAAAGAAGCTGCAAAAGCAGAGAAGCCGTGATGCCCCTGTGACACCCCACGGCAAACAGACCGTCAAGCAGCTCATTGGTCAGAATCAGGGGATCTCCAATATCGAGATCACAGACCCCTCCATCAAGGAATTTGAGAAGATCGCCCGGAAATATGGTGTGGACTATGCGGTGAAGAAAGACCGCAGCAGCTCCCCGCCCAAATACCTGATCTTTTTCAAAGGCCGTGACGCCGATGCGCTGACCGCTGCATTTACCGAATACACCAGCAAAAAGGTCAAGAAGGCCGAGAAAACGGAACGCCCGTCTGTGCTGGCAAAACTCAGTCAGTTCAAAGAGATGGTCAAAAATGCCGTGGTGGACCGCACCAAGCGAAAGGAGCTGGAACGATGAAAAAGCAGTTTGACATCAAAAAGCTCGTTTTGCTGAACCTGCCCTATCTCCTGATGGGGCTGTTTGCTACTAACTTCGGGGAGGCATGGCGACTGGCTCAGGGGGCAAATGCTTCAGAGAAATTCCTTTCCCTGTTTGCTGTCCTGCCTGGGGCGCTGCAAAGTTTCTGGCCCAGCCTGCACCCGTTGGATCTGCTGGTAGGGCTGTGCTGCGGTGCTGGCCTGCGTCTGGCGGTGTACCTCAAAAGTAAAAACGCCAAGAAGTACCGTCACGGTATGGAGTATGGCTCTGCCCGTTGGGGAACCCGTGAGGATATTGCACCCTACATCGACCCGGTGTTCCAGAACAATGTGATTCTGACCAAAACCGAGAGCCTGACCATGAACAGCCGCCCCAAGGACCCCAAGACCGCCAGAAACAAAAATGTGCTGGTGATCGGCGGCTCCGGTTCCGGCAAGACCCGCTTCTGGCTCAAACCGAGTGCGCCCGTAAGGGCGGTATAAATCCTACCTTGAGCAAGTAGTAGGTAAAAGTATCAAGCGGCATTGTGCCGCAACCTATCATTCCCCGTCTTACCCCAAAAGGGAAACCGGAGGGCGACCATAGCATGACGGAGGACACGGGGCGCTGAAGCCTCAGAAGCGCCGGCGTGACGGAATGAAAATCCACGTATGAGGATGGAAGCTAGACTGCTTGAATGACAGCCTGAAATCGGGACCAAGAGCGTACCCCTGACGTAGAGAGGTTGTACTCGTCAGTGTTCCTGACAGTCGCATTGTTTGGCTATGCGGCTGCTGATACTCGGAGCAGGTTCAGCCACGGGAAAGTGGAAAAAGGCGAACGTCACATACCGACAACGTGGAACGCTTGTTTATACCGTACTAAACGGGGATTGCCTAAAGTGAAATGCCGAAAGGCTATGAAAACGCTGAAATGCGGGGTTCTGAATATTCACCATGGCAACAGAGTTCCCATAGTAGTCTGCGGACGGGAAAGCCGTCTACATGGCAAAGGGGAACAGTGAATCATTTTCAAAACAGAAAGGATGGTGTGTGAGACACTATGAGAAATCCGATTCATGTCTTGAAAAGCCTTGAAGAAAAGGCAAGTGTAAGTAACTACAAATATGAAAGATTATATCGCAACCTATACAATCCAGAGTTCTATCTCCTTGCATATGCGAACATTGCGAAATCGCAGGGGAGCATGACGCAGGGGGTAGACGGGCAGACGCTGGACAACATGAGCCTGCCGAGAATTAACCGGATTATTGAATCCATACGCAACAGGACATATCAGCCAAAGCCTGCAAAAAGAAAGTACATTCCTAAAAAGAACGGGAAACTTCGCCCGTTGGGAATCACTTCTACTGATGATAAGTTAGTGCAGGAAGTGGTCAGAATGATTCTTGAAGCAATCTATGAGCCGACATTCAGCAACAATTCACACGGTTTCAGACCAAAAAGAAGCTGTCACACGGCACTTACGCAAGTGAAGAAAAACTTCACAGGTGTTACATGGATTGTCGAGGGAGACATTAAGGCGTGCTTTGATAACTTCGACCATCATGTGTTGGTTGAATTACTGCGGAAAAGGATTTCAGACGAGGCTTTTATCGGTCTAATCTGGAAGTTCCTGAAAGCCGGATATATGGAACAATGGCAGTACAACTGCACCTACTCCGGTGTTCCGCAGGGCAGCGGTATCAGTCCGATATGTGCAAACATCTACCTCAGCGAACTGGACAACTATATGCAGGAATACAAAGAAAAGTATGATTGCGAGCCAGAACGCAGAAGGACGACCAGAGAATACGAGCGGGCGTCCCGGAGATACAGAAAGGCACGTAAAGCGTTAATGGGCGCAGAAAAATCAACTCCTGAACTGGTAAAAGAATTTAAGGATTCCAGAAGGAAGAAGATGAATCAGCACTATTACAATCCGTTTGAGGAAGGCTTCAAGAAAATCCAGTACAACCGTTACGCCGATGATTTTGTAATCGGCGTTATCGGCTCCAAAAAGGACGCAGAAAAAATCAAGGAAGATGTAAAAATCTTTCTCCAAGAAAAACTGCATTTGGAAATGTCCGAGGAAAAGACGAAAGTCACCCATTCCAGTAAGCCGGTACGCTATCTGGGGTACGATTTCAAAGTAATCCATTCCAAGAACATGAAGCGTTGTAAAAACGGCGACATGAAACGGGTGTGGTATGGAAAAGTATTCCTGTATATGCCGAAAGAAAAATGGATTAAAAAAGCGATGGAACGGGGAGCGATACAGGTGAAACGCAACAATGACACAGGCAAAGAAATGTGGCGGCCTATGCCAAGGAAAGACCTGATGAACCGCAGCGACGCAGAGATTGTGTCTACTTTCAATTCCGAAATTCGAGGGTTATATAACTTCTATCGGATAGCAGAAAACGTAGGCGCATTGCACAAGTATTACTACATGGTGCGGTACAGCATGTTAAAAACTCTGGCAGGAAAGCACAGAACGAATGTCAGTGTTATTAAGAAGCGGCACATGGTAAACGGAGTACTGAGAATCCCATACGATACAACTAAGGGACGTAAATACTGCGAATTTTACCATGATGGATTCAGAAAGCACAGCGACGGCTATGACAATGTGGCAGACGTTATGCCGAGTTATAGGAAATATGACAGCAGGCACACGATAGTAAACCGCATAAAAGCCGGAGTATGCGAGATTTGCGGGGAACATGCAGACTATTTATGTATGCACCACGTAAGAACGCTGAAATCGCTGAAAGGCAGGGATATATTTGAGCAGAAAATGCTGAAAATGAGAAGAAAATCTCTGGCTCTCTGCCCTGACTGCTTTGAACTCTTACACGAAACCAAAGAATCAAGGTGATTCATGGAAAGCCGGATACGCTGAGAGGTGTACGTCCGGTTTGGGAGGCGGCTCCCTGAAACCTACTGATGAAAGTCAGCAAGGCGCAGGGTGCCTACCTCATATCTGATGCAGATGCACAGTTCTTATGTGGTCACAGACCCGAAGGGAACCATTTTGGTGGAGTGCGGAAAAATGCTCCAAAGGGGCGCACCCAAGCTGGGGAAGGACGGAAAGCCAATGAAGGATAAACACGGCAAGGTCATTTATGAGCCTTACCGCATCAAGGTCCTCAATACCATCAACTTCAAGAAGTCCATGCACTATAACCCTTTCGCCTATATCCATAGCGAAAAGGACATCTTGAAGCTGGTCACGACGCTGATCGCCAATACCAAAGGCGAAGGCAAGGCCGGAGACGATTTCTGGGTCAAGGCAGAAACGCTTCTCTATTGTGCGCTCATTGGCTATATCCACTATGAGGCTCCGGTGGAGGAACAGAATTTCTCCACCCTTATTGAGTTCATCAACGCTATGGAAGTCCGGGAGGATGACGAGGAGTTCAAAAATCCCGTGGATCTGATGTTTGACGCATTGGAAGCCGAGAAGCCGAACCACTTTGCGGTGCGCCAGTATAAGAAATATAAGCTGGCGGCAGGAAAAACAGCCAAGTCGATCCTAATTTCCTGTGGTGCGCGTCTTGCCGTGTTCGACATTGCAGAGCTGCGTGAGGTCACGGCTTATGATGAGCTGGAGCTAGACACTCTGGGAGATAGGAAAACTGCCCTATTCCTCATCATGAGTGATACTGACGACAGCTTCAACTTCCTTATTTCCATGTGTTATACCCAGCTTTTTAACCTGCTCTGCGAAAAAGCCGACGATGTGTATGGCGGCAGGCTCCCGGTCCATGTGCGCTGTCTCATTGACGAGTGCGCCAACATCGGCCAGATCCCCAAGCTGGAAAAGCTGGTTGCCACCATCCGAAGCCGTGAGATTTCCGCCTGTCTGGTGTTGCAGGCACAGAGTCAGCTGAAGGCGATCTATAAGGATAACGCAGATACCATCATCGGCAACATGGATACTTCCATCTTCCTGGGCGGTAAGGAGCCAACCACCCTCAAGGAGCTGGCTGCCGTGCTGGGCAAGGAAACCATCGACACCTACAACACCGGAGAGAGCCGTGGGCGTGAAACTTCCCGCTCTCTCAACTATCAAAAGTTGGGGAAAGAGCTGATGAGCCAGGATGAGCTTGCTGTTATGGATGGCGGCAAGTGTATTCTCCAGCTACGCGGTGTGCGTCCTTTTCTTTCGGACAAGTACGACATTACCAAGCACCCCAATTTCCAGTACACTGCCGACGCGGATGATAAGAACGCTTTTGACATTGAAGCATTCCTGTCCGCAAGGCTGAAACTCAAGCCCAATGAGGTCTGCGATGTATATGAAGTAGACACAGAGGGCGCTTAACTTCGTTCCGCTTTTGAAGGGAGTGATCTTATCTATTCGCCGCACCTGCCCTCTATGGGCCATTGGCGTACAAAGCGGACAATCCCAAGAAAAAAATAATGAAAAAGGAGGACAGCCGGAATCATGCCCCCGGAAACCGGGCGGCAGATTGTTCCGGCTTTTGTATGCCTATGAAACATGACAAACCTATTTTTTAATCAGATTCCGGCTAACAAACTATATGGCATTTTTTGAACAGGCAATCACCGTTCTTCAGACCCTCGTTATCGCGCTCGGTGCCGGTCTCGGTATCTGGGGCGTTATCAACCTGCTGGAAGGTTACGGCAACGACAACCCCGGCGCCAAGAGCCAGGGCATGAAGCAGCTCATGGCCGGTGCTGGTGTAGCCGTGGTAGGCATGGTCCTTGTACCTCTGCTCTCCGGGCTTTTCTCTGTCTAAGCGTCTCCGTATGAAATCCTTGCCGTTCCCGCAGTTTTGCGGGGGCGGCGGAAAGGAGGTTGACACCGTATGGATTTCTTACTTGAAGCCCTAACAAATTGGCTGAAAGAAATGCTGATAGGCGGCATTATGGGCAACCTGTCCGGGATGTTCGATTCTGTAAACCAGCAGGTCGGAGATATATCCGTGCAGGTTGGGCAAACGCTGCAGGGCTGGAACGGCGGCATTTTCAGTATGATTGAGAATCTGTCCAACTCCATCATGGTGCCGATTGCAGGTGTGATCCTGGCTATCGTGATGACTGTAGACCTGATCCAGATGATTGCAGACAAGAACAACCTGCATGATGTGGATACCTGGATGATTTTCAAGTGGGTGTTCAAATCAGCTGCCGCCATCCTCATTGTCACAAACACATGGAATATCGTGATGGGCGTCTTTGATATGGCGCAGAGCGTGGTGGCGCAGGCGGCAGGGATTATCAATTCGGATGCGTCCATTGACATTTCCTCAGTTATGACCGATCTGGAACCGAGGCTGATGGAAATGGATTTGGGACCGCTGTTCGGACTGTGGTTCCAATCCCTCTTTATTGGCATTACCATGTGGGCGTTGTATATCTGTATCTTTATCGTTATTTATGGCCGTATGATTGAGATCTACCTTGTGACTTCGGTGGCTCCCGTTCCAATGGCTGCAATGATGGGCAAAGAATGGGGCGGTATGGGACAGAATTACCTCCGATCCCTGCTGGCGCTGGGCTTTCAGGCGTTTCTCATCATCGTCTGCGTGGCAATTTATGCTGTGCTGGTGCAGAACATCGCTCTGGAAGATGACATCATCATGGCAATCTGGAGCTGCGTGGGCTACACCGTACTGCTGTGCTTTACGCTGTTCAAAACCGGCAGTCTCGCAAAATCAGTCTTTCAGGCGCACTAAAGGAGGGTTCTGTATGAAAAAATATCAAATCATTTACGCAGACCCGCCATGGAACTACAAAGTATATTCCAAGAAAGGATTGGGACGCAGTGCAGAAAGTCACTATCCGACCATGAGTATCGAGGATATTTGTGCGCTGCCAGTAGGCAACTTGGCGGATAAAGACTGTGCCTTGTTTTTATGGGTCACGATTCCATGTTTACTGGAAGGTCTCTCAGTTCTGAAGGCATGGGGATTTACCTATAAAACCGTCGGCTTTGTTTGGGTAAAGCAAAATCGAAAGGCAGATAGCTTGTTCTGGGGAATGGGATATTGGACGCGCTCCAATGTGGAACTTTGTATCCTCGCAACGAAAGGACATCCCAAGCGTATAAACGCAGCTGTTCATCAGGTCATTGTCTCTCACATTGAAGAACATTCAAAAAAACCGCAGGAAGCCAGAGAACGCATTGTCTCATTGATGGGTGATCTCCCGCGCATAGAACTGTTTGCTCGTCAATCCACACCCGGTTGGGATGTGTGGGGAAATGAAGTGGACAGCTCTATTTCATTCCCATAAAGGAGGTGGATAATATGGCTTATGTACCCGTACCCAAAGATTTAACCAAAGTCAAAACCAAGGTCATGTTCAATCTGACACGAAGGCAGCTGGTCTGCTTTACCGCCGGGGCGCTTGTAGGTGTACCGCTGTTCTTGTGGCTCCGTGAGCCTGCGGGAAACAGTATGGCTGCCATGTGTATGATGCTGGTCATGATGCCCTTCTTCCTGCTGGCAATGTATGAAAAGCATGGACAGCCCCTGGAAAAGATCGTCGGCAACATCCTCAAAGTAGCTGTGATCCGTCCCAAGCAGCGTCCCTACCAGACCAATAACTTTTATGCCGTATTAAAGCGGCAGGAAATGCTCGATAAGGAGGTGTATGACATTGTTCACCGCAATGAAAAGCTGGCTGCGCCGTCTGCTGGGAAAACCGGAAGAAAAGACCGTGCATCCGGTAAAGACAAAGAAAAAGCTGTCCCGCGCCGATAAGAAGCAGATCGAAGCGGCCATTGCCCGCGCCAACCGCACGGACAAAAAAGGAAAATCGGCACAGGACAGTATCCCCTATGAACGAATGTGGCCGGACGGGATCTGCCGCGTATCGGACAGCCACTACACAAAGACCATTCAGTTTCAGGACATCAACTATCAGCTCTCCCAAAATGAAGATAAGACCGCGATCTTTGAGGGCTGGTGTGATTTCCTCAATTATTTCGACAGCTCGATTCACTTCCAGCTGTCTTTTTTGAACCTTGCGGCATCGGAGGAGACCTTTGCCAACTCCATTTCCATTCCGCCCCAGGGGGATGCCTTTGACAGTATCCGTGAGGAATATACCACGATGCTGCAAAATCAGCTGGCCAGAGGCAACAACGGTCTCATCAAGACCAAATACCTGACCTTTGGTATCAACGCTGACAGCATCAAAGCCGCCAAGCCCCGTCTGGAGCGTATTGAGACCGATATACTCAATAACTTCAAGCGTCTTGGTGTAGCCGCCAGAACATTGGACGGTAAGGAAAGGCTTTCCCAGCTTCATGCGGTATTCCACATGGATGAACAGCTCCCGTTTCAGTTTGAATGGGACTGGCTGGCTCCTTCCGGCCTGTCCACGAAAGATTTTATTGCACCAAGCTCCTTTGAGTTCCGCACCGGCAAGCAGTTCCGTATGGGCAAGAAATACGGGGCTGTTTCTTTTTTGCAGATTTTAGCCCCAGAGCTGAATGACCGTCTGCTGGCTGATTTTCTGGATATGGAAAGCTCGCTCATTGTGAGTATGCACATTCAGTCGGTGGATCAGGTGAAAGCCATCAAAACGGTAAAGCGTAAGATTACCGATCTGGACCGCAGTAAGATTGAGGAACAGAAAAAAGCAGTCCGCGCCGGATATGACATGGACATCATTCCTTCTGACCTTGCCACCTACGGCAGCGAAGCGAAAAAGCTGTTGCAGGATTTGCAGAGCCGAAACGAGAGAATGTTCCTGGTCTCCTTTTTGGTGCTGAACACAGCGGACACCCCCCGTCAGCTTGGCAACAACATCTTTCAGGCAGGCTCTATTGCCCAGAAGTATAACTGCCAGCTGACCAGACTGGACTTCCAGCAGGAAGAAGGGCTGATGAGCTGTCTGCCCCTGGGACTCAATCAGATCGAGATTCAGCGAGGGCTGACCACCAGTTCTACGGCTATCTTTGTACCATTCACCACACAGGAATTATTCCAGAACGGCAAGGAAGCCCTGTACTACGGCATCAATGCCCTGTCCAACAACCTCATCATGGTGGATAGAAAGCTGCTGAAAAACCCCAACGGCTTGATTTTGGGTACGCCGGGTTCCGGGG
>ERZ791629.205-NODE-205-length-32510-cov-8.69807_pt1 | contig 32510 bp, 30 predicted proteins | sample MGYA00510057_ERZ791629 | MGnify/ENA primary metagenome ERZ791629 (study PRJEB30046, sample SAMN00715161) | human gut metagenome | study: EMG produced TPA metagenomics assembly of the A metagenome-wide association study of gut microbiota in type 2...
CTCTCCGCAAGACCAAAAACTACAACGAGAACCTGTTCCTGCGCACCGCAGAGGGTAACCCCATGATCGACAAGGCTTACAAGATGGTGCTGGCAGCAGCATAAAGGAGGACGTATGAACGATGTGAGCAACCGGGCTGTCCGGGAATTTTCTAAGTTCCTGAACAGCATCGAAGCCGATTTTCCAAAGCCTACTTGCACCACGGCATACGAGATCACGATGAAAAGCACCATCGTCAGTGCCTTGATTACGTTGGACACCGAAAAGCAGATGGACGAGCGTTTCTGGAACCATCTTCGGGTGCAGCGGAATATTCTGGATTTCCTGTATACCCTGTGGCTGGGTGATGACCGCACTTTGGTGGATGAGTTTTCCACCATTATCAAAGACTTGGTGGAATATGATTTCTCTATCGCAGAAGAACAAATGAAAGAGAGGTTGAACATTGCATGAAAAGGCTTGTATCTACACGGAACTTATCTAAAGAAGATTGGCTCCGTTACCGCAAATGCGGTATTACCGGCACGGATGCCGGGGCTATCCTTGGCCTGAATCCCTACCGCTCGGCATTTCAGGTGTACCACGATAAAATCAGCGATACCGCTGAAAATATCGACAACGAGGCTATGCGGCAGGGCCGTGATTTGGAGGATTATGTGGCGCAACGCTTCACCGAAGCAACCGGTCTGAAAATACGCCGAGCAAATGCCATTTACCAGAGTGAGGAACATCCGCTGCTTCTGGCAGATTTTGACCGCCTGATCGTTGGACAGAAGGCCGGGCTGGAGTGCAAGACGGTTTCGCCCTTCTCCGCAGATAAGTGGGCGGATGGGAAAATCCCAGCTCATTATCTGGCGCAGGTTGACCACTACTTAGCCGTCAGCGGTTTCGACTGCTGGTATGTGGCGGCTCTGATTTTCGGCAGAGAGCTGGTGATCCACAAGATCGTGACAGATAAGCAGGTGATTTCTGACCTTATTGATAAGGAAGAGCGTTTCTGGACGAACCATGTTGTGCCCCAGATTCCCCCTGCACCCAACGGTTGCGATTGTGACACCCAGCAGATCAACCAGCTTTATGAGGTAGACAACCGGGACAAGACTGCTGACCTGAGTGCCTTGCATGGACTTCTGGATAAGCGGCAGGAGATTTCCGACCAAATCGAGCAGATGGAACAGGAAAAGACGGCCATCGAGCAACAGGTCAAGCTGCAAATGCAGGATGCTGCCTATGGCACGGCACCGGGCTATAAGGTGTCGTGGGTATCCTCCGAAAGCAAGCGTGTGGATTCTCAGCGACTGCGGAAAGAGCAGCCGGACATTTTCAACCAATACAGCAAAAATGTAAGCAGCCGCAGGTTTACCATCGTTCATGCGGCATAAAACTTTGTATATGGCGGCAGGGAGTGACTTCTCTGCCGCCTTTTTTCTTGGTCCGTTATTATGGCTACAGAAAATCCGTTCGTAAAATTATTCGCTATCGACTTCAAAGATCATCTGGAAGTCAAGAAGTCCGGCAATACCGAGCTGAAATATGTAAGCTGGGCGTATGCCTGGGCAGAGGTGAAAAAACTGTATCCCGCTGCCAGCTATGAGGTCAAGAAATTCAACGGCCTGCCCTATGTTTATGACCCCATCACCGGCTTTATGGTGTATACCTCGGTCACGATTGAGGGCGTTTCGCACGAAATGTGGCTGCCTGTACTGGATGGCGCAAATAAAGCGATGAAAGCCACCCCTTACACCTACACCACTCCGAAATGGGACTACAATCCGCAGACTCGCCGCCGTGAAAAAGTCGGCATGGAAGAACGCACCGTAGAAGCAGCCTCCATGTTCGATGTGAATAAAGCTATCATGCGGTGCTTGGTGAAGAACCTTGCTATGTTTGGCCTTGGCCTGTACGTTTATGCCGGAGAGGATTTACCGGAGGATGCCGCACCGCAGCCGGAGGCAGAACCGCAAAAGCAGCCGAAACCGAAATCCACCAGCCAAAAGCCGGAACGGCCGCCTGTGCCCTGCATCTGTGCCCGGTGCAACCAGCCCATCAAGAGGGTCAAGCTGAAGGACGGCTCCATCATGCAGGCGGCAGAATTTGCAGCTACCCATGAGGGGATGTGTGCTGATTGTTATAAGGCTACAAGGCTAAACGTGGCATAAGGAGGTTTTACGATGAAAGAGGAAAAAATCAAAGTCCTTGCGCTCCTGCCAATGGAGTTGCCAAAGGAGATCGAACTGGACAACACCCTTGAAGCCATGCAGAACTTTGTAGGCGGGCTGATCGAATGCATCACATTGAGTGATACCGGTTCAGAGGTCACACTGGTCTGCAATGATGAAGGCAAGCTACTTGGCCTGCCGCTCAATCGTCCGCTGTGGGATGGAGCCGATGTTCTTGCCGGGCCGGGATTTCTGGCCGGATGTGACAACGAAGGGAATCTGACTTCTCTGCCGCAGAGTGCAATGGATTTCTACAAAGAGAAATTCAGAGCTTTTATCATTGAAATTTAAGGAGGAACGCCTTATGACCTTTAATGCAATGACCGAACGTTACGAAGAAATCACGGTTTGCGGAAAGCCTGCACTGTTCACCAGCATCCGTATCAAGAGAGATACTGTCCCGGATGGTCTGTACGCCTACGATGTCCGGCATGACGATGAGTGCCGGGGCATTCCCTGCGAGATTGCCCCCTTTGTGATGGTCAACCACTGGGGCACCATCATCCTTGCGGAACCGCTGGGACTGCCCGATGATGGGCGGCGGTATATTAACGAGGACACCGACTGGAACTACGCTCCGTTTGGAGGAACAGAGAAAAATCAAAAGCCATGTGTCACAGCGGAAGAATTTATAAAGACCTATGTGAAGCAGGAATAACAGAAAACTTGTGCCGGAGAGGTATTAAAAATGCCGTTCGTCATTTTAGCGTTATCAATCTGCTAAGATAAATTGCCCAATCTCGCTGTAATTGATACTTTTCTGCACCTACGGCATTTTTGATACAGAAAGAAAAAAGTTATGAGTATTTATGGCTATTGCAGAATTTCCACTGCAAAACAGAGCATTGACCGCCAAATCCGCAACATCAAGGCAGAATACCCGACTGCCCATATCGTGCAGGAAGCTTACACTGGTACATCAATTTTTCGCCCGGAGTGGCTGAAGCTCTGCCGGATTCTGAGAGCCGGAGATGTGGTAGTGTTCGATTCGGTGTCCCGGATGTCCAGAAATGCAGAAGATGGTTTTGCCTTGTACGAGGACCTCTATCATAAAGACATCCAGCTGGTGTTCTTGAAAGAGCACCACATCGACACCGAGACCTATAAAAAAGCCCTGTCCGGCAGCATTGCCATGACAGGGACAAATGTGGATTTCATCTTGAAAGGCATCAACGAGTATCTGATGGCGTTGGCCAAGGAGCAGATCAAGCTGGCCTTTGAGCAGTCCGAAAAGGAGGTGGCCGACCTGCACCAGCGTACTCGTGAGGGACTGTTGACCGCCCGGCTGAACGGCAAGCAGGTTGGCCGTAAGAAAGGAATTGGCTTTGAAACCAAAAAGTCCAAAGCAGCCAAGGAGAAGATCCGTATCCATTGTAAGGCGTTTGGCGGTACATTGGATGACATGGAGTGCATGAAATTGACTGGACTTGCCCGGAATACCTATTATAAATATAAGCGGCAGATTCGGGCTGATTTGACTGACGAGGGAAAACTTAAAAAGGAAGAGTTGTTATGCAAAACGAAAAATGTGTAAAAGATGAACTCCATAGCGAATTTACAAAGGAGGAACAACAGGAATTTTTGAATTTGTTGAATCGCATAACCCCGGAACAACGTGAAGCACTGAAAAAAGTTCTGAAGTCCTTTATCTAATGAAGAAGGATGCCAGGTGGCGCAATGGTCGCTGGGCATCCTTCTTTTTTGTAAGGGTTTGCTTTATTCAGGCAGAAATGCCCGAATCAAATCCAAAATAGCGATTCTTTGCGAGGGCGAAAGTCTATCCCAGATGGTCAAAAGGGATTTCTGCTCCTCTGTCAAATGGTGAACGGCGGCGTCCTCTTCAAAAAATTGCGAGAGTGTGATACCAAGGCCGTGACATATTTTTTCAATTGAGGTCACATTAGGCTGAAGGTTTCGTCTGCGCCACGTTGATAAGGTGGATTGCGTTAGACCGGAGTTCTCGGCAAGGGTGTATTCAGACCATCCACGAGCCAACCGCTCCCGGTCGATCCTTCCCAGAATGTCAAAGTTTGGTTTCTCGCGTTCCATGTCATAGACCTCCTTAGATAAATCGTAGTGCTACTTACGATTTTAAGGATGGACAGCTTGACATGTAATTCTATAAATCGTATAATTTTAACAAGATAAATCGTAATAACGGGCGTTAAATTTGTCTTTTTTGATATGAAACGCCCTCAACTACAAAGGAGCGCATCTAGCTATGGCAGAATTTTGCTATTTTTGTAAAAAGAAAATTGGTTTGTTCGGAAAATTATCCAGCAAAAAAGTGGAAGAACAGACGGTATGTGGTGATTGTGTAAATAAGGTTAAACGAATTGCTGTCTTGTACAATCGTGACTTTTCAGAATATCCTTTAAAGGATATGGGAGTTCTGATTGAGAACGCTGCTTCATTTGATGCGTATTTGAGCGGGTATGAGAAAATCCGAGAAGAGTATATAAATAAAGTGAAACCCTATGAGAAATTATTGGAAAAAGATAAAAAGGACTTAAGTGAAGAGGAAAAAGACGGGAAAAAATGTGAGGAAGAATACAAGAAAGATTGGGAAGAAGCCCAAAGAGAGTGGAAATTAGAGCAGGCATCCGCAGATTATAAGGAGCTAGTACGTGAGTATGAAAAAGCTCGAAGACGCGGAGATAGCGTTGCTATGAGAACGACAAAAAGTCTATTGGATGATATACAAAATCACCGAGAAGAAGAATTTTTGGCAATGAAAAAGGCCGAGGAGAGTAATAATGATAAACTCCAAGAAATGATAGAATGGATCAAAATAGATATTGATAATGATGAAAGAATAATAAATATGTTGGAGACCTACTGTGCAGTGAAGCAATATGTTTACCGAGTGACAGAAGTTCCATCTGAAAGTTTAGTGTTAGGACATACATTGGAAAGACAAGAAAAAGAAAATCTTGGCAAGAACCATATCGAATGGTATTTAAGCAAAATTTTGGGAATCAACGATACCCAATTAGAAGACGCAGAGAGCAGCAATTTAATACTTGCACGTTTTGGGAAAAAACTAGTAGAGAGTAATGTAGAAGATACATTTAAGAACTATTATCAGAATAAGACAAACATAGAAGTGTTGAAGCATCAATTGAAATTTTCGATTATGCTATATCAAGGGGCAGAAGATCCGCAAGATATATCTAAGTACCAGCATGATATAGAGAAACTTAACCAGGAACTGGAAGGCTGTGAAACGATAAAAATTAAAATTGACAATGAATTTCAAATAAAGGAGGCAGAACTAAAAGCTGAGTTCTTGGAATTGAAGGAACGAATGATAAGTGCACAAAAGGTTGTCCGAAAGTCACCTGATAAACAAGAAGAAAGTTTGATTGGCAATATAGCAGAAGTTCAAACGGTTAATCAGGAAAAAGAGGCTCCAATAAAAGACACTGCACAAATTACTGCGGCGGTGGAAAGTTATCCGCAAGAAAAGAAAATTAGCTGCGTCCATTGCGGAAAAGAAAATAAGGTGGGAGCAAAGTTCTGCAAATTTTGTGGATATCAGCTTGTTGAAGAAAAGGTGCGATTCTGCACAGAATGCGGAAATAAGATAAAGCCAGGAAAAAAGTTTTGCCTATGATGGTGAGTGGAAGAAGGATAAATATAACGGAAAGGGAATCCTTTATAACCAGGATGGTACAATACGGAAAAAGGGAACGTTTGACAATGAAGCACCTGATGAGGAGCTGATCTATTCAAATCTTGCAACGGCATCGTTGCTGGCATCAGATAAGATTTCATTGGAAGAATTGTTTGCCTTGGATGATTCCGATACCAGTGCAAATACGACGCAGGCGGCAACTGCTGAAAACAGTAATATGGCGGCATCTATTCAATCTGACGCTATCCCACCCGAAGTTTCTGGTTGTGAGAAAGACGGCACATGGCAGAAAATCCTTGTAGAGGCCACAGGCAGCAATGCAACTTTAACCCTTTGGACGTACCGGGATGGTCAGTGGGAAAAAGACCTAAGCACTACAGCAGCAATTGGTGCAAATGGACTTACTACTGATAAAACGGAAGGCGACCATATGACCCCGGAAGGAACCTTCCCAATCTGCTTTGCTTTCTCTACCAAAGAAAAAAACACGATGCTGTACTCTAAAATAATTAAGGAAGACAGCGTTTGGGTATGTGACCCGGAGTCTATCTACTATAATACCCTTCAATCTAAAAATGATCCGTACAAAGACTGGGCCGACAAGGGTGGAGCGGAAAATATGTATCCGAAATTCTCAAAGGGCTCGTCCAATGCTTGCATCTGTTTTGGATTCAATGGAGATGGATTAAGCGCATATAGTGCAACTCCGTATGCGGGTTCAGCATTGTTCATCGACGGTGTGGGCGAAAATGGTAATATGAACTCAGGATATGGAGATATCAAGATTTCGGGGAAAGATATGACAAAACTGCTGTCGTACCTGTGTGAAAATGATAATCCCGTGATTACGATTAAATCGGCTCAGTAGTAGGAAATAACCTCCACTTTTGGTCAAAAAAGTGGAGGTTATTTGCAGCACATCGATTAGGGAGAAAAATACTATGGAAATGCTTGTCTTTATTTTATATTGTGTGCTGAGCTACTGGGCGGTTGGACAGACAATCTATGCTAACAAGATTCAGATCGGGTCATTAAAGGATATCTTCTTGACAAGATTTGTTCTTGGTGTGCTGCTGGGATTGATTTTGATTCCAGTGGCGATTCTGAAAAAGCTGTTCATCCATTGAGATTGGAGGAAAAACCATGAAAGAGCTATTTGAAATCCATGATGGCAGTGTAAGTAACGAGCAAGTGCATTAAAAATCAATAAGATTAAATCCCGCTGGATTCCTGCTGCGGAGTCCAACTTTTGCCCAAAACGAAGGATATGGTTTACTGACATTGGCTCATATACTGGATCAGGTCTTGTTTGTAAACCTTCCAGAGTTTTCCCATCTTGAAGGCGGGAATTTCGCCGCTGTTCAGAAGACGCAGCAGTAGATTTCTGCCAACATGCGTAATTTCCATGACCTGCCGGAAGCTCAGGACATCAGGATAGTTGTCTAGCATTGAAAATCAACTCCATTCTTGTAATCTTGATGAATTTTTGCGCTTCATTGCACGGATCATTTTTTGTTCGCTCAAAGCCCTTGTACCCTTGTGCATAAGGGCGCACATGGGAATCTGCCGCATTGACGATCGTTCAGGATGCGGCAAGGGATGATCACATCGTTGATCTCTATTTTTTCAAAGCCTTTGAGATTTTCTTTTTATGATGTATCTTATCAGTCAGTTCCGGCTCATCCTGCGCTGCGATATACGCAGCGACAAGTTCTTTGGTATCGTCATCAAGGTTGCTCGTTTGTACGGCTTTCAGAGCAGTTGGAACGTTATACCACGAATGCTTGCCAAAAAAATCGACGGCATACCGATATAGAAAGAACGGAATATCATCGCTGATTTTATCAAAATAATGAAACAGCGCATGATTCCTAAACCGGAGTTTTGAAGATTCCAACTTATCGTGTTCAAATTCTTTCAGACTGGGGCGCTTTAATTGAATTTCATATCGAACCAGATTTTTTGAGCGTTCCAAATCATCTGGAGAAATCGGATAGCTCTCCTTTTCACAATTCAAGAGTTGCTGATGCTTGTCATAGAGTGCAAAATCGTACCACGTTTTTTCAAATTTACAGCTTCGGATCTCATTGTGCTGGTTATAGTGCAGTGCGCGACCTTTCCTGTACGGGTCAACGCTTCCTGCATAACGAATAATTTTTACCATCAGCGAGGGATCGCATTTCACATAGAAGTCTTGTGTAATATCCAACCGATGCATTTTCCATTTAACAGACTCCTCAATTTCAAGGAGTCCAAGCTGCTCCAATTCATCCAGAAATGCCTGCTCTTGCATGACCAAACCTTCTGGTGATAAGTCTGTTAAACTTAAACGAGATGGATCACCTGCAATCCGAGCGAGGTTCACACCAGATAACGTTATGTATCGCTTCTTAAAATCTGGATAATCTGCCAATGTGATGGTCAAACCGCCATCTTTTCTTTTATAAGAGTAGCCTTTTTTCGAGGAGCCATGATACGGAATCCGATAGTATTTTCCAGCGGATACCATTTTTTGAATTGCCATAAATACAGTACGCTTCGCTTCGCAATCCGTGTACGTTCCATTCACTTCAAACGTATGAATGGAAGGTGCTAAAAGTGGGAGCTTCTTTGCCATTGTCATAAAAAACACCTCATTTTGTGATTTATCAGGATGTTATGAATCAAATAGAAACTGATCGGGAGGAACAACTACTATAAAAACGCATAGCATTCTATCTGGTGATTTATGACACTGTTATCCATAGATCGAAATCTAATAGGATGATAATAAACTGCTTTTTGGGATTTCTTATAGGGCGATTTGAGCAAAGGCAGCGTATTTTCGATCTCTGCCCTTCAAATTCATTATGCCGAATGAAAAAATCATTATAGAATGCAATAAATCCAGTTTCGACATTTGGGATGGTTTTTCTCCAATCAGACAGGTCTGGTTTTCTTTATCAAGAGCCAGCGGGCATTTTGTGTCTTGTTTTGTGAGTGGAAAGAAGGTACAATAATAGCAAATGACTCACATCTGCGAGGTGATACCATGAATGATATTTACGCATACGACCCCGATACAGAGGAAGAAGCGGGCCAATGCGTGGATGAAGTGATTCAGATTGCAGAGGAAAGCGGCGCCGAAATTCAGTTCTACTAAAAGATAATCATAAGCGACCATGAGGCGGAGCTTTTGCGCAGATAAAATGCTGCGGGAAGCTCCGTTTTTTGTATAAATGAAAACTTTTTACTCTTCGGTTTCGCTATATAAAACTTATATAAGAATGAAATTTTCTAAAATGCTGGAATAAAAACAGAAAATGAGCTATAATAATAACAGAAAGGAGTTGAAAGAATGCTTTGCCAGTTTTCTTTTCAGAATTTTAAGTCTTATAAGGATGAAACGACATTTGATTTCCGTGCAATGGCAATTCCGGAGTTTCAGGATGCCTTGATTCGGCAGGAGAAAGCGGAAGATTTGCTTCCGGTCAGCGCGGTCTATGGCCCTAATGGTGGCGGTAAGACAAATCTGCTTCAGGCATTCTTTTGCCTGATTAACCTTGTCGTAAAGCCAATCCATGCACTGGAGAAGAATCGACAGTCTATGATCTTCCAGCAGGGCAGCAGTGTGGCTCCTTTTATGCTGGATGAAAACTCTGTAAATGAGCCTACGATTTTTCAGGTGTTTTTCCGTGTAGGCGAGAAGGAGTACCAGTATTATATTTCTCTCAAGGAAGAAATTGTTTTTGAGTCTCTGCTGTGGCGCACTCTTGGCGGCAAGAAGACGGGCCTGATTTTTGAGCGAGACGGTCAGAAGATTGAATTGGGCGCGAGCATCAGTAAGGCGAGCATCAATCTGGATGTCAATCCGAAGATGCCGTACCTTTCTTTTTTGGCAATCAATTATAATATTCCTGTGATTGCAGAAGTGCAAAATTGGTTTGAATCCTGCATTACGCAGAGCTACGCGAACCCTAGAGCAGAAAACATTGTGCTGGTGTCCAAGAGTGAGACGACTAAGGAAAGCCTGATTCATGCACTGAATGATGTAGGTATTGATTTGTCCGGTTATCGCTATGATGAGGACAGCAAGCACCTGTTCACGCAGAGAACGATCAATGGCAAAGTCTACGAACTTCCATTTGAAGCGGAATCGGATGGAACCAAGAAGATGATTGCAGCCTTGCCGGTTCTGATGGTAGCATTGCAGGAAGGCCGCACAGTGGTTGTGGACGAATTGGATGCCAAGCTGCATCCGAAGCTGCTCCGGTATGTGATTCAGATGTTCAAGAACCCGGAACTGAACAAGAAGGGCGCACAACTGCTATTCAGTTCTCACGACCTGACTACGATGAAGAATACTGTTTTCCGCCGCGATGAAATCTGGTTTGCAGCAATGAATGATAATCATGAGAGCGAGATTTATTCGCTTTACGAATTCCGGCAGGAGGACAATACTCACGTCAAGAGCACAGCGGCCTTTGATAAGCAATATCTGGAAGGCCGATATGGTGCAGACCAAGTATGTTGCTTATGAATGGATGAAAACTGCTGAAAATTTCTAGGATTATTGCCACAGCTCCTTTTATTTCACTAGAAAATCAGCTATAATAAGACTCAAGACAGAATGAAATTCTGAAAATCGCATGTTGGAGAGGAACGTTACTTATGAAAATCAAGACACTTACATTAGAGAATTTTATGATTTTCGATTCGATTGACGTGGAGTGGTCTCCGAACATCAATGTGATTTTAGGTGAAAATAGTACCGGAAAAACTACTTTGCTAAAAGCTATGTATTCGCTTGTAAAGCCATACGGACGTAGCGATTTCTTGAAATGCACACAGATGCAGCAAGAGGATATGATCGTTGGTAAAATGGTGGGGGTTTTTCGTCCGGACGAAAAAAAGATTGGACGAATGTCTAGTCGCAGACGTGGTGCACCAAAGAATACCAAAATGAAGGTTTGTACCGCAGAGGGGGATATCATAGAGGTTTCTTTTGGGAGCCGCAGAGAAAACCATGCGGATGTCTCAGTGCGGCATTCAGAAAAAAGTAAACTATGTGATCCTGTATATCTTCCGCCCAAGGAGATGATTTCGGCAACAGAACATTTCCAGAGTTTGTATGAAGAGTATCATATTGACTTTGAAGAAATGTATTACGACCTCACGAAGCTACTGGATAAGCCGCTGAAAAAGGGAGCGTATACCAGCGAGCAGAATGAAGTCCTTTCAAAATTTGAAGATAGCATAAAGGGAAAAATTGTCCAAAAAGATAAAAAATTCTATCTGAATGTAGAGGGCGAGGGCTCATTTGAAATGGGGCTTGTGTCCGAAGGCTATAAAAAGTTGGCAACAGTTGTCTATCTAATTCAGTCGGGAAGCCTTGGAAAAGGATCTGTACTGTTCTGGGATGAACCAGAAACGAATATGAATCCCAAAATGGTAGAGCCGATAGCGCAAGCATTAGGAGCGCTTGCAAGAGCAGGAGTACAAGTCTTTGTTACGACACATGACTATTTTACTATGCAAAGTTTTAATCTGATGGCAAAATATCCACAGGGCAAGCCTATAGAGGTACAGTTTGTTTCACTGTATCACGCAGAAAATGGAAAAATTGCGATGGAAATTGGAAAAGAACTGGCTGACCTTGACCATAATTCGATTATGGAGGAATTTGACGAGCTGTATAATCGGGAACAGGATTTAATTTATGGTACTAACTGAAGGAGAACTGCAATTTACGTTTCCGGGAGAAAGGGCTATCAAGTTTGATGATACCGAATTTTATCGGAAACGGTTCAATAAACTGACAGGCGCAAAAGGCGTGGACTTTATCTGTGATACGGACAATTTTTTGATATTACTTGAGGTCAAGGATTGCCTTGGCAATGAAGCGGAAAATGGTTGGAGAATAGCAATAGATAATACAAAAGTAGACACTTCGCCAACGCCAGTCGATACGGAAGGCAGAGAAAGTTTTGATAATGAAGTGGCGCATAAGGTGGCTATGACGATCTCCTGTCTGCTTGGTGCGCAGACTTTCGGTGAAAATCGTCCATTCCAGCAGGGAGAATTGATTCCGTATGCAAAGGCATTGGAAAATGAAAAAGTTGCACAGCGAAACAAGACCATTTTTGTTATTCTGCTGCTGGAGGGGGACTTCCAATCTGGTACTCGAACCAAGAAAATGAACATGGACAGAATCCAACTCAGCATTGAAAAGAAGTTAAAATGGCTGAATTGCAAGGTCTCGGTCGTAGACGCTGGTACATACAGGAGCGACCTCTTTGAAGTAGAGCGTATAACCTGAAAAGACACTTTATTGTATTAGGTGTGCCGGAATTCTACTTGCAGGAAGAAAATTTGGAGAAAATCATTGCAGGAATGGAGTAATGCGAACTGAAAAATCATGAATGATGTACCATCGTTATTCCGAACGCTCTGTGATTTTGGCACCTGCCCAGGCTGCGATTAAGTCTCCCCGGAAATAAAATCTGGTAGGGTAAAGAAGATAAAAGCTCTTGGCTTCTGTAATGGAGGCCAAGAGCTTTTTGCATCTTGTTTTGTAAGCGGAAAGCGGTTACAATAATAGAAAAGAAAGCGTATATCAGTCGAATAAGGTGGTAGGCCTATGAAGTTTTTCGAAGTGGTTCCCAGTGAACTTTTCTCGCCGTTGGCTTCGCCCAACCGTATTTTATATGCGGATGCACTGGACGTACTGTACGCAGCATACCAAGAAAACCTGAAAATACGGGAAGATGTCTTGTATTCCATGCTGCGCGGCAGGCTGGAGCAGGAACTGGCGGATGCTACGTTTGAAGATGAAGACATTGACGAAGAGGAACTGAGGGATATCTCTGGCCGCGCCCGTTTTTTGATCCGCAAGCTGTGTAGTAAGGGGTGGTTTGAGAAGGAACGTGGGGATGATTTTGAAGAGTATATCACGATTCCTAATTACAGCAGCCGCTTGCTGGAATTATTCCACCAACTCCGCGATGATAGCCCGGCTCGTGGATATTCCTATGTGTTCGGAACGTTCTCTGCATTAAAGGTCGCTGACGATAGTGACAATGCTTACGAAAAAATGACGGCGCTTTACAGTGCATACGATAACACAACGGCACTGATTAGTTTGTTGCAAATGGTCTATCATAACGTAAAGCATTACTTTCAGATGCAGATCGATATGCAGGATGTCAACCAGGTGCTGGCTGCACACTTCAATGACTTCGGACAAAAAGTTGTGGAGGCATACATCCGTCCGCTGAAAATCAAAGACTCAGTGCCGAAGTATCGTGTCCCAATTCAATCTATACTGAAACGGTGGGAAGAAGATGACGCGCTGCTGATGACGATGGCAAATGAAGCATTGCGTGATAAGCGGGGCAAGACATTGGAAGACTGCCGTGCCGATCTGCTGAGGAAAATTTTCTGGATCGAAGAACGCTATGACAATTTAGAGAAGGACTATCTTGAAGAAATTGATACGCAGGTCCGGCGCTATACCAGGGCAGCAACACAGAAAATCGAGAACCTGACGAACCGAGATCAAAGCGTGCGCGGCAATTTGAATGTTTTGCTGACGGCACTGTCCAGAAACCGCAGGGCGTCTGAGCTGGTGGACCAGATACAACCGGCATTTCAATTGTATGAGCAGTCGTTTTTGTCAGAAAAAAGTCTGTGGTACCGTAAGCGCCCCGAAAAACGGACAAAAACCGCGTCGGTGCTGATACAAGATGATCAGGCACCGAATACGGAAGAACAGGTCAGAGCGGCACAGTTACTGCAATCGAAATATGGCCGGGCAGCAGTAAATGCTTACGTGCAGGGATGGCTGGGAGACGCTGACATTCGTTGCTCGGAGGAGCTCTCGCTTGAAGAGGACAAGGATTATATCATGAGTTTGCTGGCAATCCTTGGAAGCAAGGATGCATCTGCCGGTTATGTGGTCCAGGAACTCGATGGCATTTTTTGCAAAAATGGCTATTCGATTCCGCAAATGCAGATCCGGAGGAAGGAGAAGGAGCCGTGAATTTTGATTTTGTTACCAATGCAACGGCAAAAGAACTGGAACAATTCAAATCTGTCTGCAATCAGCTGCTCAGCCGCACATACATTGTGCGAACCATCTACCAGCCGGGAAAAGGCAGGGTGGATAACCCAGACTATCTTTTTCTATCACGGCACTATGAGGCTGTACAGGAGTACCTGAGCCTGCTGGACTGGGATTTGCGCAGGGATGAACTGAACGGATATTTTTATGTGTTGAACACAGACGAGGCTAATCGTTGCAACCTCAATAAAAAAGAAACGGCGATTTTGCTGGCATTACGGCTGATCTACGAAGAAAATATGGAGCGTTTGGGTTTGGAGCAGGATGCCATGTGTACTGTGCGGGATGTGCTGGAAAAAGTGGTGACCGACTATCCTGTTTTTCCAGCTAAGCCGAATATGGAAGAGGTGAAACGCGCCTTTACGGTGCTGGAAAACCATTCCGTGATCCAGCGGCTGGAAGGTAAATTCAACCAGAGCAGCTGCAGGATCGCAATACTGCCCACCATTTTATCTGCGGTCTCCAGCGAAAAGCTGAACTTGGTGGTGTCTGTTTTGAAAAAGGAGGAAACAGATGAAGAAGCTGAAGAAGATCCTGCTGATCAACTGGCTCTATTTCAGTAAGGAACTGATTGAAGTGGGCGATATCAATTTCCTGACTGGAAAGAACGGCGCCGGAAAGTCAACGGTCATCGATGCACTGCAGATCGTACTGCTGGGCGAGACAAATTCCCGCAATTTTAATCAGGCAGCCAACGAAAAATCGCAGCGCACATTGGAAGGCTATCTGCGCGCCGACATGGATGATAACAGCCCGTATTCCCGCCGCGGTAAGGACTTTTCTACCTATATTGTCTGCGAATTTCAGGATGAGATGGAGGGCAGCAGCTTTGTGACGGGCGTTACCTTTGACTGCCGCAGCGATGGAAGTTACCGTGATACATTCTTTATTTACACGGGGACACTGCCGGAAAATTGCTTTATTGAGCAGGGCGAGGCAATGGAGACTTCTGCACTTCGCCGTTTTTTGAAGCAGAACTATGCACGGGCAGAATTTTACGATACTCAAAAAGAGTATCGCCACAACATGCTTGCAAAGTGGAACGTCCACAACGAGCAAGTCTTACGGATGATGAAGAAGGCTGTTTCGTTCCGGCCAATTGTGGATATCCAAAAATTTATTACGGAGAACATCTGCGATATTCCGGATAAACCCAATATTGAGCTGATGCAGCAAAACATCCGGGATTATAAACGGCACGAATTGCTGGCGCAGCGTCAGCAGGAAAAGCTGGATGCGCTGCAGCAAATCAGCAGGCTGTATCAGGAGATGAACCAAGCCATAGACCGCTGCCAGATCCAGAAGTTTCTGGTACGGTGGGCCGAAAAAGAAGCTGCGCAGACAGAGATCGACCAGAGGGAATTGGAACGAACTGAATGCAAGGAGAACCTTGCAAATGTGAATGAGCAACGGGAGGAACTTGAGCGGCAGATCGAACAGAAAGAAACGCGCCGCAGTGAGCTGGAGCTGGCCTGCAGGCAGAGCAATGTTTTCCAGGAGGAAGAGCGTCTGCTCAACATGGAAAAGGCTCTGAAAGATGAGCAGAAAAGGCTGGAACAGGGTCTGCAAAATCTTGAAGTGGAGATCAAGCGGGAAGCACGGCGTTTGCAGAGATTCTGCGGGGAGATACAAGAACTGGAACCGGAAGAACTTCTCATACCGGTGCAGGAAGCAGCGAACACGGCGCAGAAAGCATATGCTGTATTTACTGGTGACGAGAAGGGATTGTTTGCCCGGCCTGTGGAGTTGTTTGAAACGGGGCAGCAGGCAGCGGCCGAATTGTCGGAGGCTGTCCGCAGTGCGGCTCATAAAACAGAGGATCGTATTGCAGAGCTGAAGAAGCAAGCCGACCAGAAAAGTGCGGTGCTTGCAAATCTGCGCAGGAACATCAAAGATTATCCCCAGGGGCTTCTGCTGTTCAAAGACCGGCTGGAAAAGGATCTGGCGGATAAAACGGGGCATGCGGTTCCCGTTTATATTCTGGCTGATGTGCTGGAAATGGCAGATGAGCGCTGGCGTGGAGCGGTAGAAGGCTACCTAAATAACCAGAAATATTATCTGCTGGTGGAGCCGGGACGTTATCAGGATGCACTTAACATTTACGACCGGCTGAAGCAGGAAGCAGAGTACCGTGCGTTTGGTCTGGTAGATATCGGAAAACTGCGGGAAAAAGAAACACTTCGCCCGCTGCCCGGCAGTCTGGCAGAAAAGGTGGAGACAGAAAACAAGCTGGCACGCAGCTATGTGGACTATCTTCTGGGTCGGGTGATATGCTGCGACACGGCAGAACAGTTGCGCTGCTATAAGACGGCAATTACGGCAGAAGGAATGCTGTATCAGGGTTATGTGGCCCGCGCACTTCGGAAGGACCGGATGGAAGACGCATTCATCGGGCGGCGTGCGGTACAACTCCGCATCGACCATCTGGAAAAGGAACTGGCTTGTCTGCAGGAAGAGCTGCGGCATTGGCAGCCGCTCCAGAAGCAGCTGACCGGCCTGCCGGATCCGCTTTTTACCCAAAGATTTGTCCGAATCGATGTGGCGCAAAAGCAGGAGGACTACCAGCGCGTCCAGACGATCATCAAGGAAATCGCAGAAGTCAAAAACCAGCTTTCCCAGCTGAATCTGTTCTGGTTGGATGAGCAGCGGCGCATCATTGAACAGTTGAAAGAAGAGATCCTTGCATTCAATAAGGAAAAAGATGCGAAAAATGTGCAAAAAGGGAAGTTGGAAGGCCGCATCCATCAGCTGGAATATGAGATCTTGCCGGAAAAATACCAACGGTATGAGGCCATCGAAGATGTTTTGAACGAGGAGTTCACGAAGGAATACCGAGAAACCATCGGCGTTCCCCGCTATCGGCAGGAGCTTGTCCGCTTGAAAAAGGCAGATGTCATCCGCAAGAACTTTGGCGACAGTTTGGCGCAGAGCACAAAGGCGATGGACGGGGCTCAGAAGAACCTGTTTGCAGCACGCAGAGAATATGCAGAACGGTTCAAACCCTGTGCATTCCAGATCGAGGTGATGGATAACACCGAATACGAGGAAGAACGGCGTACTCTGCAGGAAAGCGAGCTGCCCCGATACAAAGAAAAGATCCGGGCGGCACGGGAAAGCGCAATGGAGCAATTCCAGAACGATTTCCTTGCCAAACTGAAATCCAGCATCGACCAGGTGCAAGAACAGGTGCACAATCTGAACAAGGCCCTGCGCCAGGCACAATTTGGCACAGACAAGTACCAATTCCGCGTAGGGCCAAACCCGGATTATCTAGATTACTATAACATGATCACGGCAGATGAACTGATGGAAGGCGAATCCGGTCTATTCGCACTGCCCTTTCAGCAAAAATACGGTCCATTGATCGAAAAACTGTTCAGCCAGATCACAATGGCAGACGATACGCAGCTCAATGCCCGCAAACAGAGCGAACTGCAGGAGAATATCGTCCGCTATACAGACTTCCGGACGTATCTGAAGTTTGATTTGGAAACGACCGATCAGAACGGTTCCAAGCAGCTGCTTTCTCAAACACTGAATATGAAGTCTGGCGGCGAAACACAAACGCCATTCTATATTGCGGTGCTGGCCTCGTTTGCCCAGCTGTACCGCGTCAACGACGCTACCCGTTTTGGTAATACGGTGCGTCTGGTGGTGTTCGATGAAGCTTTCAATAAAATGGATAGTGACCGGATCACGGAGAGTGTACTCCTTCTCCGAAAGATGGGGCTGCAGGCAATCATCTGTACGCCGCCGGATAAGGTCTCGGACATTATGCCCATTGCAGACCGCACATTATTAGTGGACAAATCCGGATACCGGATGCATATTATTCCATTTGGAAAGGAGATGCAGAATGAAGGAAGCACAGGTGATCCTGAATCGTCTGCTGGATAAGTTTGAAAACAGTAAGCATCTTTCTGAACCCAACACATCCAGACGTCGGGTAATGCTGCGCATTGATAAAAGGGAGCTGCCGGAGTATCAATACGAAGATGCGGTGGTTCGGGATGCTTACAATATTGCAGCGCGGGAGCTGGAGCAGCAGGCTTTGGTGCGTCTGGAATGGGCGAGAAAGCAGAGTGTTCTCTCCTGCATTGTGCTGGATCTGGAACGGGTCGCACAGTGCTATGAATGCGCCGACAGAGTGCATCCGCGAAAAAAGGCAGAAGAGGTTGCAAATATCATCATGCAGAAGCTGGCAGACAATCCCGTTCCATGGATCGCGGCATGGAGGGATGCTGTATGTGCTCAGGTGCGGAACAGCATGAAAGTGCCGATGTATTGCAGAGAAAACGACGGTCTGCTGCAGGAGCTTTTGCTCACGTTTCAACGGTATGCGGAGCTGTCCGGCAGTGTGACGATGCGTGCATTCAGCAGCCAGTGTTTTCACGATACCAAGTATTTTGAGCGAAATGTACGGGAACTGTTTCTTACCATTGCACGAAAGTACAATACCCAACTGGCGGCGGCCTGTACAGAAGCGGAACTTGGTGAGCGGGATCAGCTTGCATTTCTGGGAATCTATGCCCGCCCGGAGCTTTACGAACTCTCGGGCGATTGCGCAATCTGCTTGAAGAAGGGAAAACTACGGCTCAGCGCAGCAGAACCTTATGGATTGGCTTTGCCCAGTACACTTGTGTCAGAGATTGTGGACATTGAACTGAAAAACATCTGCTGCATTACCTTTATCGAAAATAAAACGAACTATGATGAATATTTGCTGGCGGAAAAACAGCCGGAAGAACTTGTTGTTTATCACGGCGGCTTTCTGAGCCCGCGGAAGAAAAAACTTTTTGAAAAACTGGCTGCTGCGGCAGGGGAAACCATGCAAATTCGATTCTGGGCAGATATTGATCTGGGCGGTTTTTGCATGTTTGAAAACCTGCAAACGGTGTTCCCACAGCTTGAACCCATGCGTATGGAAGGGCGCTTTGTGGAACAGTACCACAAAAATGGCCTGAAGCGGCCGGAGCAGTATCTGAAGAAGCTGAAGGAAGAGCGGAATGCGGGAAGACATACGCTGTTTGTTGATGCAATTGATAAGATTTTGCAATATGGGGTCACAATCGAACAAGAAACATTTCTGGAGTAGAATTCATGCGAAGATAAAAACGCTTGTTGACCTATAAAAACGTACTATTATTCTTTTCAACGCCCTGCAATTTTGGAACCCGCCCAGACTGCAATTAAGTCTCCCCGGAAATAAAATCTGGTAGGACAAAGAAGATAAAAGCTCTTGGCTTCTGTAATGGAGGCCAAGAGCTTTTTGCATCTTGTTTTGTAAGCGGAAAGAGGGTACAATGATAGCAGAAGTACGCACATCAATGAGGTGATACTATGCTGAACATTTTTTACGGTGATATGAAGGAAGCGGTGTACAATACGGCTTCTTATTTCAAATACGATTACGAGGAAGACTGGATCGTTGACCCGATGGTCAAGGAAATGATTCAGGACGTGGATAAGTCTACCGTTATCGACAGTGGTGTAATTGACAGCCCGGTCTTGGGTAAAATTCCACCGATTGGTTTGTCTGGTGGCGTAAAGACACTGATTTTGGTAAAGTTTGAGCCGGAGAAAGTGTTCAACGCATCGACTTGTGGCGACAACTGTGCAAAGTGGCTGCTCAAAATTGCAGAGCAGGAGGATCGCACAGTGAATTTGCGTCACCTGATGGATTTTGGCAAAAAGCCGTTTACAATAAAAGTGCTGAATACGAATCAAATCGTTCACAGTATGGAAGAGCTGATTTTGGCCGCAGGTGAGTTTGTGTAAAGGGGCTGACAGAAATGAAAGGCATTCATAAAGTGGTCGTTGGCACAAAGTACCTGAAATATGAATTTGAACTGCGACGCAATTTGACCATCATTCGTGGGGATAGTGCAACGGGTAAAACGACTCTCGTAGATATGATTCGTACCCATATGAACGATGGAGAAAGTGGACCGGTCACTCTGAATTGTGACAAAGGTTGCTATGTGGTAGAAGGAAATCTTTGGAAGGGACAACTTGACAATATTCAGGACAGCATTGTTTTTATCGACGAAGGAAACGAGTTTGTCAAGACCAAAGATTTTGCGCGTGCGATTCAGCAGACGGATAACTATTATGTTATCGTGACCAGAGAGGGTTTGCCTGCCTTGCCATACAGTGTGGAAGAAGTGTATGGTATCCGAACCTCTGGAAAGTATGGGGCACTGAAACAGAGTTATCATTCGTTCTATCGAATTTACCCGGATAGTACGACTGAAAATATTAAGCCGGAGAAAATTCTGACCGAGGACAGCAATTCGGGTTATCAGTTTTTTGACGCGGTCTGTGCAGAGCATCAAATGCAGTGTGATACTGCAAATGGAAAGTCAAATGTGTTTTCCTATTTGAAGGCGCATAAGGATGAAAAGATTCTGGTGATTGCAGATGGCGCTGCCTTTGGTCCGGAAATGGATAGGGTGTTGCAGTTGGTGCTGACAAGAGAGAATCTGGCACTCTATTTGCCAGAATCTTTTGAATGGTTAGTACTTTCTTCTGGGATCCTGAAAGATACGGAGGTTGCACAGATTTTGCAGACACCGTCTGACTACATCGACAGCAAGGAATATTTTAGCTGGGAGCGTTACTTTACGGCGCTTCTGACGGAGAAAACGGCGGGAACATATCTGAATTATACCAAGAAAACGCTGAATGAGGCCTATCTGAGGGATGGTGTGAAAAACGCGATTTTGGGACAGATGCAGAAAGTCGAATTGTAATGAGGATACAGTATACATTAAAGGTTTATCCGGCAGGGCTTGGGCGCAGCGTATACAGAACGATAACCATCTGTGGTACGGATACACTGGATCAGCTCTGCATGGCGATTTTGAATGCATTTGATTTTACGGCAGAGCATCTGTATGAATTTTGCATGGACAACAAGATGTACAGCGAAGACTGCTATCGATTCAATCCGATGGAAGATGATGCAGAAGGAACTGATATTGCATTGGATGAACTGGGGCTGATCGAAGGACAAAAATTCTCGCTCCATTATGACTTTGGCGACGATTGGATGTTTGCCATCCGTGTGATGAAAATAGAAGAAGTAAAAAACATCGCAAGCCGATGCTGCTCAGTTCAAAAGGAAGCGTTGAGCAGTACCCGGAGGGAGAAGAATGATGCCCAACGCTCTGTAATTTTGGCACCCGCCCAGGCTGCCATCAAGAACCCCCGCAAGTAATTGCGTGAGCGCTTGAAAAAGCACAAATAAAACAAACGAACCGCCCCGGTTTCCGTAACAGGAAGCCGGGGCGGTTTTTGTGTTGCAACGTACAGGAAAAGCAGAAAATATCTTTTACAGAAAGGACAAGCAAACTGTCCAACAGGATCGTTATAATAGACAGACAAAAGGGCATAAACGCCATCAAAGGAGAGTGCACAATGAAAAAAATATGGATGTTTCTGCTGGGCGCGGCATTTGCCGCCGAACTGTTTCTGCTTGTCTGCATGGCAAGCAGAAGTGCATCACCGCGTCAGGTAATGTACACTTTTAAGGATGATGTATGGGATGTGATCTACCGGCTGAACCGCAGATGGAATTTGTGAGAAAAGCACTTGGCTTTTTGGAGGATGGACAGACAAGCTGTCCATCTTTTTTTGTATACTGGGGTTGTGCAAAAGAGACAAAAATTTTGCAGCTGTTTCACAAAACAACAAAATTTCACACAAAGAATTGCGACTGTTGTTGCACTGTGTTACAATGAGCAGAGAAGGAGAATGAACCGTGCGTAATAGTAGATTAGACCGTATACTCTATATCCAGCAGGTGCTGGTACAGGGCGGGGTGCTGAATAAACAGCAGACGGCTGACCGCTTCGGTGTCAGCGAGAAAACCATCCAGCGCGATCTTGATACCCTGCGCAGCTATTTTGCAGACAGCGAGCCGCGCCGGGAGATCTTATACAACTCCGCAAAGGGCGGCTATCTGCTGGATGACACTCTTTCGCGCTTCCTCACCAGCAGCGAGATTCTGGCAGTGTGCAAGATCCTGCTGGAGAGCCGCTCCATGGTCAAGGAGGAAATGTTCCCCATTCTGGACAAGCTGGTGCAGGTGTGCACCCCGCTGGACCGGTTGAATCAGGTGAAAGACCTCATCAGCAACGAACGCTTCCATTACGTTGAGCCGCAGCACGGCCGGAAGTTCATTGAGAGCCTGTGGGAGATCGGCACGGCAGTAGAAAATCACAATGTTATGGAAATTACCTACTGCCGCACCCATGACGGCGAGAGCCGTGTGCGCACCATTGAGCCGGTGGGCATCCTGTTCAGTGAGTATTATTTCTATCTGGCAGCGTTCATCGAGGGCATCGACAAGGATAAGCATTTCCAGAACCCGCAGGATAACTCCCCGACGATTTACCGCATCGACCGTATCCAGAACTATAAGACCCTCGATCGGCACTTTGCCCAGCGCTATACCGACCGCTTTCAGGAGGGCGAGATGCGCAAGCGCATCCAGTTCATGTACGGCGGCGAGTTGCAGACCATCCGGTTCGAGTATACCGGGCCAAGTCTGGAATCCGTTCTCGACCGTCTGCCCACTGCAAAGGTTTTGCAGGTAACGGAAAAGGGCTGGATCGTGGAAGCCGAGGTGTTTGGCACGGGCATCCAGATGTGGGTGAGAAGTCAAGGAGACTATATAAAAATTATAAATACATAGGGAGACTATCATCATGAGCAAAATTCAGGTGGAAGTACGTTTTACAGATAAACTGGAGTCTATCCGTGTGGGTGGGCAGGACATGGAAATCCCGAATGCCATCAAGACAAAATCTGTTGAAGAATGGTTTGAACCGGCGGCTGGCCGTGTGAATTGGGACGGTCTGGGGGCTGAGATCAAGGCTATGGGTTTCAGCGATGAGAAAAATGCCGTGTACAGCTTTCAGTTCAATGGGCCGGAGGGCAAAAAGCGAGAATTCATGGGCTTCGTGGAGCGCTTCTGCCTGGGTGAGGAAGCGCAGCAGGAAACGCAGGAGGAAACCGAGCAGGACTATCTGCAGGATGCCAGTGATTTTCAGCAGGTCGGCAATGCCGAGATGGCGTTTCAGAAGTACATGGTTGCGGCTAGTGAATACGGACGCCCAGATGCACAGCTGGAAGTGGCACGGTGTTACCAGAACGGTATTGGTGTAGCAAAGAATGCGGAAAATGCCGTTGTGTGGTATAAAAAAGCTGCCGAACAGGGTAATGCGGAGGCGCAGTGCGCACTGGGCGAATGCTATTATCAGGCGTTCGGTGTTGAAAAAAATGAAAAAGAGGCCCGCAAATGGTACAAAGAAGCTGCAAATCAGGGAAATGCAACAGCGCAGTATATGACCGGGCGGCTGTATGCGGAACTCTCGTACAATGAGGCGGCTGTAAAGTGGTACACCAAAGCGGCAGAACAGGAATGTCCAGAAGCGCAATATGAATTGGGCGATTGCTATAGTTATGGTATAGGCGTCGCAAAAGACTTGGAACAGGCATTTGAATGGTATAAAAAAGCGGCTGAACAAGGAAATGCAACAGCTCAATGTAGTCTTGGATACTGCTATGAAAACGGCATTGGCGTAGAAAAAGACGACATTAAGGCGACAGAATGGTATCAAAAATCTGCGGAGCAAGGCGATTGTACGGCTCAATGTAATCTTGGATACTGCTATGAAAACGGCATTGGCGTAGAAAAAGACGACATTAAGGCGACAGAATGGTATCAAAAATCTGCGGAGCAAGGCAATTGTAGGGCACAATGTAATCTTGGCTATTGCTATGCCAATGGAAAAGGCGTGGAAAAGAACAGCGCGAAAGCAGTTGAATGGTACCGCAAATCTGCAGAACAAGGCTATGCAATGGCACAATGTAATCTTGGCTATTGCTATGACATTGGAGAAGGCGTGGAAAAGAACAGCGCGAAAGCAGTTGAATGGTATCGGAAAGCCGCAGACCAGGGTGATGCGGATGCGCAATGCAATCTTGGCAATTGCTACAGGACAGGAGAAGGTGTAACAAAAGACCCTGTCAGGGCAGTGGAGTGGTACCGCAAATCTGCAGAACAAGGCTATGCAATGGCACAATGTAATCTTGGCTATTGCTATGACATTGGAGAAGGCGTGGAAAAGAACAGCGCGAAAGCAGTTGAATGGTACCGTAAGGCGGCAGAAAATGGAAATGCAACTGCGCAAAAGAATCTTGGGTTGTGTTACGAATATGGTACAGGTGTAACGTTATCGAAAGCAACCGCAGCAGAGTGGTATCGGAAAGCCGCAGACCAGGGTGATGCGGATGCGCAGTGCAATCTTGGATACTGCTATGAAAACGGCATTGGCGTAGAAAAAGACGACATTAAGGCGACAGAATGGTATCAAAAATCTGCGGAGCAAGGCAATTGTAGGGCACAATGTAATCTTGGCTATTGCTATGCCAATGGAAAAGGCGTGGAAAAGAACAGCGCGAAAGCAGTTGAATGGTACCGCAAATCTGCAGAACAAGGCTATGCAATGGCACAATGTAATCTTGGCTATTGCTATGACATTGGAGAAGGCGTGGAAAAGAACAGCGCGAAAGCAGTTGAATGGTACCGTAAGGCGGCAGAAAATGGAAATGCAACTGCGCAAAAGAATCTTGGGGGGTGTTACGAATATGGTAGAGGTGTTGCGTTATCAAAAGCAGCCGCAGCGGAGTGGTACCGGAAAGCTGCAGACCAGGGCGATGTAGATGCACAGTATAAACTTGGTTTGTTCTATAAAAATGGATATGGCGTGGCACAAAACGAAGAAGAGGCAGTAAAATGGTACCGGAAATCAGCAGAGCAAGGATACGCAGACGCTCAATATAATCTAGCAGAGCTTTTGCTGTCAAAAGATGGAAAAGAGGCATTCAAATGGTATCAGAAAGCTGCGAAACAAGGCCACGCAGGTGCACAGGATAGTCTGGGCCTTTGTTATGAGGACATGGATATGGAGGCAGGTGCACAGAATAGTCTGAGCTTTTTATATGATGAGTTGGAGTTTGAGAGGGAGATAGAGATAGATATGTATTCGGGTATGGGTGTTGAGACAGACTCAGCCAAGGCAGCGGAGTGGTACCGGAAAGCTGCAGAGCAAGGTCTTGATTCAGCGCAGTACCATCTAGGCCGTTGTTATGAGGGGGGTCATGGCGTGACGAAAGACCTTACGAAGGCGGCGGAGTGGTACCGGAAAGCTGCAGAGCAAGGTCTTGGTTTAGCGCAGTACCATCTAGGCCGTTGTTATGAGGGGGGTCATGGCGTGACGAAAGACCTTACGAAGGCGGCGGAGTGGTACCGGAAAGCTGCAGAGCAAGGTCTTGGTTTAGCGCAGTACCATCTAGGCCGTTGTTATGAGGGGGGTCATGGCGTGACGAAAGACCTTACGAAGGCGGCGGAGTGGTACCAGAAAGCCGCTGATAAAGGCTATGATAAAAAGCTGCTACAGGGCTGCGACGTGGGCTCTGCCGTCGCAGCAGGTGCGGCACTGGCTGTGACGGGCCTGATATGGAAAATTTTGAGGGGTTAACAGCAGAAAGGAAAATAAATCATGGCAGACGAGCTTGAGGTGCTTGAAAAACAACAGCTTTCCGCGCAGCGGTCGCTGAATGACCTGACGGACCAGCTGACCCTTGCAGACCATCTGGTGTATAAAAAATATCTGACGGAACTGCAGAACTATGGCATGGTGGAGCTTTCTCAGAAGATGCTGGAGGTGCAGGATCCCGCTCAGTGTATCCGAATGTTCCAGCTGAAGAAACTGACCCTGAAAAAGGGCGAAGATATGTTCCAGAAGCTTTCCACGGTGTATTATTCCAGCATGGCGCAGGGCTGCAGTCTGGCGGTGATGATCGATGTGCCGGAAGGAAATGCAGGTGCCAATATCTATCTGGGCGTTCGCGAGGATCCCCTGAAACAGAGCATGAAGAGCCGCAAGCTGGAAATTTCCAGCAAGGCGTTGCAGAAAGTGCTGCTCTCCAACTTCCCCGGTTCCGATATAAAAGGCATTTCTCCGGAGGCGGGAAAAAAACTGTTGGAAGAAGCCTTTGGCGAAGAGCAGGAGGCGGTGGCCTCAGTGTCCTGTGTGGCAGCGCTGCGCGATAAGTCTAAAACGGAAGATAAAGCCTTTGTGCAGGGCATTGAGCGCTTTATGGATGCGATGGAAGGAGAAAAGTATACTGCGCTGTTTTTGGCAGAACCTGTTTCCAATGAAACGCAGGCGGCTATCCGCAGCGGGTATGAAAATCTGTACAGCACTCTTTCGCCCTTCCGCAAGAGTACATGGTCTTATACCGAGAACCAGAGTACTGCTGTGATGGAGAGCCTGTGCAGTGGAACTTCCCATACCATCAGCGATACTGTCAGCACGACTACAACGGACGGTACGAACCAGTCCTCTTCGGTGACGGACGGCACACAGAAAACGAAAGGGGTCAGCGGCGGTATCAACGGCGGTGTCGGCAGCAGCTTCGGCACCTCGGTCACAAAAATCTCGCCGGTGGTTGGCGGCATTGCAGGCATTCTGGGTCTGGGCGGCTTGGCAGCTTCGGCCCTGATTCCGGGCGCGGGGGCCGTCATCGGCCCGCTGCTTGGCACGGCGGGCAGGGCCATAGGAGGCATGGCGCCAGCCAGAACGGCTTTCAACAGCATCGCCCGGAACATCGGAGGCTCCATGGGCGTAAACGCCTCGTGGGGTACCAGCCACTCTACCACCGAGCAGACCGGCACTTCGCACAGCACCTCCGATGGAACGTCCCATGGCATTTCAGACAGCACCAGCCAGCAGGAGAGCCATGGTACAACGGACACCCGCGGCACGGGCCGTACGCAGCAGGTGGAACTGTGTAATAAATCGGTGGAGGAACTGCTGGAACGCATTGAAAACCAGCTCAAGCGTGTAAAGGAAAGTGAAGATTATGGCTGCTATAACTGTGCAGCGTATTTCCTTTCGTCTACTCAATCCACAGCACTTTTGGCGGCCAACACTTACCGCGCATTGATGGTAGGCGAGGGCTCCTCGGTGGAGAGCGGTGCCGTCAATGTGTGGAAGAACAATGAGGCAGAAGTGGCACAGCTGCGGGAATATCTCAAGCGGTTCATGCAACCGGTCTTTGCTCGCCCGCTATGGGAGAATGCGCCGGATAGTCTGCTTTATACACCTGCAACGCTGGTCAGCGGGCGGGAACTGCCGATGCACCTTGGCTTGCCCACCCGCTCAGTGCATGGCTTGCCGATTATTGAGCACGCGGAGTTTGGCCGCAATGTGCCGGATGAGGCGATGCCGGATGAGGACAAGATGAATCTGGGCAAGATTTACCACATGGGTAAAGAGGAAAGCGCAAATCTGATTTTGAATCGTCAGGCAATGGCTTCCCACACGTTCATCACTGGCTCGACCGGCACAGGCAAATCCAATGCGGTCTACCATCTGCTGGATGAGATCACAAAGAACGGACAAACGACGTTTCTTGTGGTGGAACCGGCCAAGGGCGAATACAAGAACGTGTTCGGCAATTGTACAGATGTGCAGGTGTTTGGTACAAACCCCAGAGAAACGCCGCTGCTGCGCATGAACCCCTTTGCGTTCCCTGAGAATATCCATATTCTGGAACATATTGACCGTCTGGTGGAGATATTCAACGCCTGCTGGCCGATGTATGCAGCCATGCCAGCGGTGCTGAAGGATGCTATTGAGCGCAGCTATCAGAAAGTAGGCTGGGATCTGCGCAATTCGGAGAGCGAGAAGGGAGTTTTCCCAACCTTCTTTGACCTGCTGGATATTCTGCCGGGCGTCATTGAAGAGTCGCATTATTCCAAGGATACCCAAAGCGATTATGTGGGCGCATTGTGCACCCGCGTAAAGTCTCTGACAAACGGTATTTATGGCAGTGTGCTTTGCGCAGAAGATGCGCTGACGGACGAAGCGCTGTTTGACCGCAATGTTGTTGTGGATTTGAGCCGTGTGGGCTCTATGGAAACGAAATCGCTGCTGATGGGCATCTTGGTGATGAAGTTACAGGAATACCGGATGTGCAGCAGCGGGATGAACAGCAGGCTGCGCCATGTCACAGTGCTGGAAGAAGCGCACAACCTGCTGCGCAAGACCTCGGCAGAGCAATCACAGGAAGGTGCAAATTTGCAGGGCAAGTCGGTGGAAATGCTGGCAAATGCTATTGCGGAAATGCGTACTTATGGTGAGGGGTTTATCATTGCAGACCAGGCACCCGGACTGCTGGATATGTCGGTCATCCGCAACACGAACACCAAAATTATTCTGCGCCTGCCGGACGAAGAAGATCGCAAGCTGGTAGGCAAGTCTGCCGCCCTGAAGGAGGCACAGATCGACGAATTGTCCAAGCTGCCGCTGGGTGTGGCTGCCGTTTACCAGAACGAGTGGCCGGAGGCGGTGCTCTGCAAGATTGAGGCGTATCCCATGCCGGAAAATGCTGTTTACCACAAGCCTTCAAAAATGCCGCATGAAATCAACGCAGAGTTTGTATTCGGACAACTGGCAGTGGGCAAAGAGCTGGAACCGCTGAGCATTTCGGAGATGGAGCAGCTGAAGCTCTGGCTGAAACGCCATGAGACTGTGCTGAAGCCGGAGGACGACCGCTACCTGGAACGGGTCTTTGCAGGCGGAGAACTGGATGTGGCTAAGACTCGGAAAGCTGTGTTCGATTTCTTTGGTGGGATCGGTACAGTCGTTGATTACTGTGCCGCAGCTAAAAAATCGCTCACACCCCGTAAAGAATTTCTGGAACAGCTGCAGGGACAGTACGGCCTGAAAGCTGCTGCTGCAGACTGGGTGCTAAATAGCGTGATAAGCATGGGCATGAGCCTGAACCCGGATGCAAAGGCTGTAGATAATCTAAGGACGAATTTTGAACAGCAGGGAGGTCGTGTGCTGTGAGGCGAGAAATCTCAGAAGCGAAACCGATGGAAGCAAAAACGCACATTGGGTTGGATGATGTCGTCAAACGGTCATTTGAGCGTCTACAGAAAGGCGTGACAGAAAAGGCAGAAGAAAAACTGGATGCTGCTACGGAAAAGTCATTTGCAGAGCTAGAAAAAGAGCTGGAATACAAAAATAACGATGATGGAATGCCGTACCGTATGGAGCAGGATCTTTTGTCGGATGCAGAGTATAAAAGAAACGGATATGAGTACACTACCGATCACCTTGGAAGGCTGTTTACAGCCGAAGGAGACCTGCATCTGAAAGAGCATGATGGTCGTCTGCAAATTAAAGACAGCATCCATGACATTGGAAAAGGATATGAAAAAAGTACCGATGATCGAGGTCATGCAATTGCAGATCGCTTTGATGGGGCAAACGATTTGGAAAATCTCATTCCGCAGGATTCTGGACTAAATCGGAACGAATTCAAAAATTTTGAGAATAAACTGGCACAGGAAGTGGAAGCTGGGAAAAAAGTCAATCTGAAATTGGAGATGCATTATCCGGGAGACTCCTTCCGCCCGGATGCCATTACTGCTGTGACAACGATTGACGGAAAGCAGGAAGTTAAAGTATTTCTGAACGATTAGTATTTATAAGTCCACTGCACTTTCAAGTTATTACAATCTCGGTCGATTGCACATACAATACAAGTATCACTTCACAAAACGGAGGGTACTTGTACTATGGTGGACTACGCCGACATCGGAAAACGTATTCGTGCCTGCCGCCTGGCAAAAGGCATGACGCAGGAGCAGCTGGCCAATGAGGTCGGCGTGGTGGTCACGCACATCAGCCATATCGAAACAGGCAACTCGGTGCCCAGCCTGAAAACGCTGATCGACATCATCAACGCACTGGACTGCTCCGCAGACGAGCTGCTGTGCATCGAGATCAAAAAAGCAAAGCCGGTGTTCGACAGCTGGATGACCGAACAGCTTGCAGATTGCTCTGCCGATGAGGCAAAGATCATCAAAGAAACGGTGGTCAGTCTGAAAAAATCGCTCCGAAAAGTGTACGGAAAGTCCTCTAAATACAGATATGACTAAAATTTCAAAAACTAAATGTCAGTTGATAGGTATTGAGTGTCTGAAAGAACACCAATAAACAGAATGAACCGCCTCGGTTTCCATAGTAGGAAGCCGGGGCGGTTTTTTATACAAAAAAGAGATCGTTTTTTATAGCTTTGATGAATTGGCGCAGAGTCATTGACAGCAGAAGGGCAGAAGCGTATCTTTGGAACAGAAGGCAGAACAGGGCCATAAATAGCAGTTTTCTTTACCTTGCAAGGACACTTTCGTTTTGATGAGGCACGACCCGGTGTGCCGCTTTTTTCATTTGCGGAGATAAAATGCAAAAAGTACGGATTATAGTACACATTATCTGCTATGCTCGGTACACGGAAAGCACACACCGGAAAAGGAGCAAAAATGCGCTGGACGTTGAATAAAACAAGGCTTTTGGCCGGTAAAACGGACCCGGAGAATACCAGCCTGTGGCTGGCGCCCTGGAGGCCCCTGGGGGATACGGCGGGCATCATGGAGCGGCTGGTCCGGCAGTGGCTCCCGGAAAGTGCAAAACAGGCCATGGGCTTTGAGTGCGAGGAAGCGTTGCTCGCGCATGCCCGGTTTCTGGGCGGGATCCATGATATAGGCAAGGCTACGGTAGCCTTTCAGGCAAATATCCTGCGCACTCTGCCGGAGGCGCGGCAGCGGCTGGAAATGTTGACGCCGCTGGACTGTCCTGAACAGAACCGCCGGGAGTCGCCGCATGCCCGGGCGGGAGAGGCAATCCTGCTGTGGGATGATTGTCCCGGCGGGCTAGCCTCCATTGTGGGAGCGCATCACGGCAGGCCACAGAGCTGCGCGGCGGTCGATGATCAGTTAGAGGGTTGGGAGAGCAACTACTACCCCAAGGGACAAAAAAAGGTCTGGCAGGGCTTTTGGACAGAACTGCTCATGACTGTTTTGCAGGACTGCGGCTTTGATGATACGACGGAACTGTACGACCTGGACCCGCAGGAGGAAGTGCTTCTGACCGGACTTCTGATCATGGCAGACTGGATCGCCAGCAATACGGAATACTTCCCCCTGATCCCGGTAGAGGAGCTGGGCAGCATGCAGGATTACCCGGCGCGGGTGGACAGGGCTTGGGAAAAGCTGGCCCTGCCCTTCCCGTGGGAGGCACAGCCGGGCATCGCAGACCCGCAGGAGTTTGCGGTGCGGTTCGGCTTTGCGCCCAATGCGGTGCAGAGGGCTGTTCTGGAAGCTGCAGATACCGCAGCGGAACCGGGTATCCTGATCTTGGAAGCACAGATGGGCGTGGGCAAAACCGAGGCGGCGCTGGCCGCTGCGGAGATCATGGCCAGCCGGTTCGGGCTGGGCGGTGTCTTTTTCGGGCTGCCCACACAGGCCACGGCAAACGGCATCTTTCCCCGGCTGCTTGGCTGGGCAGACACGCAGTCTGAGGAGACGCTGCCGCAGGCTATAAAGTTGGCGCACGGCATGGCGGAACTGGACGAGTGCTATCTGCAGCTGCAGGGGCGCGGGGTGCAGCTGGAGGAAGATGCGCAGGAAGAGCATCGGGTACAGGTACACCAGTGGTTTCGAGGAAACAAACAGGTACTGCTGGCAAACTTCGTGATTGGCACAGTGGATCAGCTGCTGCTGGCGGCACTTGCCCAGAAGCACGTTATGCTGCGGCATCTGGGGCTTGCGGGCAAGGTGGTCATTATTGATGAGTGCCACGCCTACGATACCTACATGAACTGCTATCTGGACCGCGCACTGGAATGGCTGGGCTGGTACAAGGTGCCGGTCATTCTGCTGTCGGCCACCCTGCCCGCCCGGCGGCGCACAGAGCTGGTCGAGGCCTACCAGCAGAAAAAGGCCGCCCCGGACGCTCCGTGGGAAACCAGCTGCGGCTATCCGCTGCTGACATGGACGGATGGCGCAGAGGTAAAGCAGATGGCCATCCCATCGGACGCACCCGGTCAAACGGTGCAGCTGACCACGCTCACAGAGCCGGAGCTGCCCGCGCTGCTGCGCCGGAAACTGGTCGAGGGCGGCTGCGCGGGGGTGATCGTAAACACGGTCAAAAAAGCGCAGAAGATCGCACAGCTGCTGCGGGAAAGCCTGCCGGACAAAGAGGTGCAGCTGTTCCATGCGCAGTTCCTGATGCCGGACCGTGCGGCGCGGGAAAACCAGCTGATGGCACGCATTGGCAAGGGCTCTGCACCGGAGTGCCGGAACGACCTGATCGTGGTGGGCACGCAGGTGATGGAGCAGTCGCTGGACATTGATCTGGACGTTCTTGTCACAGAGCTTTGCCCCATGGATCTGCTGCTGCAGCGCATTGGACGGCTGCACCGCCACTACCGCAGCCGCCCCGCTCCGTTGCAGCAGGCCTGCTGCGCGGTGCTGGACACCGGGGAAGATGCCTTTGACGCGGGCAGCGAGGCGGTATATGGACAGTGGCTGCTCTGGCGCACCCGGAAGTTTCTGCCCCGGAGCATCCGGCTGCCGGAGGAGATCTCTCCGCTGGTGCAGCGGGTCTACGGCTGGGAGCGGGAAGCT
>ERZ791629.229-NODE-229-length-30071-cov-3.15562_pt1 | contig 30071 bp, 40 predicted proteins | sample MGYA00510057_ERZ791629 | MGnify/ENA primary metagenome ERZ791629 (study PRJEB30046, sample SAMN00715161) | human gut metagenome | study: EMG produced TPA metagenomics assembly of the A metagenome-wide association study of gut microbiota in type 2...
AGGAAAAGATATTTCTGTGTCTTTACTGACAGATTGAGATACTACTCCCCACTGTATAATTGCGTCCCCAAACAATTTGCCGAGGCAGATATAGCCATTTTGAGCGATATTATATCTAATACCCAGCGTTTCTAGCCAGCTCTCTATTTGCTCCTGTGCCCATGATTTTATTTTGCTTTTTATATTATCTGTAGTTGCACTTGATATTCCTAGTAAACTTGCGATGCTTTCTTTGCACCAACTTTGCACGCTAGTTTTAACGCTCTCCATTGTAGCGGTCGCAGAGCCAAACAAACGTTTAATTAAATTATCATGTGCATTTTCATTGTTATTATGCTCATCTAACATTTCGATGGTAACTGTATTTCCTACATCAACCATACCACTAGCATTATCAGTATCTCCTACACCCACATTAATCATTAGCCTAATATATGGTTGTATTCTTGTCTCGTCATCAATATACCCTGCGTAGTTTCCTGCATTAGTATATCCAACAAGTTTTTCTGTACCGCTATCTCCGTTTTTGGCAAAAAGACCAATTTCCCTATGGTAAAAACCTATTTTCACACCTTCATTATTATAAGTAAAAGTATATCGAAATGTACCATTTCCTTTATCTTCATAAGCTGCTAAAGTTACTTCTTTTTTAGGACTTATCACATCTGTGTAATCTCGAATATTACCTTCAGATACACCATCTCCAAGTTTTACTTTGGTTACTATAAATCTATCTGCAGTTTGACCGCTAGCAGCTCTTGCTAACATTTCAAGCCCTGCACTCGTCATTGTTATGTTCGGAAATTTAGCCATTTTATTCCTCCTAATATTAAATTTCAATTTGTTCCACAACATCGAATAATCCATAAATAACATTATCAGTATCAACATTTATATTAGTATCAGCGATAACATTATCACTGCCGATTTCTATTTGTTCAGCAATGTTAGATAATCCATAAATAGAAATAGGAGCAGTTATTGGGTCTATACTATAATCCTCTTCTACTCCTATTTCTATTTGTTCTATGTTATTTACAGCACCGCCTACATATATACTAGAGCCAACATTTTGCAAAGCAAAATATTTTACTCCTAGATGAGCGGGTTTATAAGTTTCTATAGCTTCTTGCAAGCCCTCCCAATCAAAAAGGCTGCCATTATTAAAGCAAACATCAAAATAATACTCTCTATTGTGCTGTACAATATTTCCTGAATTATCATTTAAAAAATTATTTATTAAATTTATAATAAATGCTTTAGATACAACATTTGCTCCTTGTAATTTTAAAAGTATTTGTGTTCTTCTGTCCTTTATTGTGGCACCATCTTTTACCGATATGTCGAGAACTCTTTCCCAATCTGAAAGACCCCATGTTGCTGTCTCTACAAAAAACTGGTCTCTAACATCCAAGATAGCAAGCCTTAATTTTTCATGTTCATCATCGCATATTAAAGCTGTATTCTTGAAATCATTGTCTTTTGGTAAAAATTTAGGCAGGTGCTTTAATGTTTTTACTGGTGTTTGTCTAAGTAGATATAACATTAAAATCCACCTCATTCGCTAAAATAGGAAGTTGCTCTTCTGTAAGCGATATATTTTTAGCTTCCCCATTTAAAGTTAAATTATCATAATCAATAACGCCACTACATTCTAAAAGAGCCTTACCAATATGCGCAATCGATACATATACTTTATTAAAACCAATTTCTTTAAAATAGTCATCGATTTTTTCTTTAAATTCATCTACATTTATATTGCCATAAATATTAGCAGCTACTTTTATATTTACGGCTTCAGCAGATACTACGGTTACATCTGCACCAATAGGTCTTTCTTCTAAATGTGTTCTTACTTTATTTAAAAGTTCTTCACCAGCAACTTCTAAATTGGCGTCTATAATTATTACTTTTACAGTGCCATTACCATTCCATAACGGTATACAGCTTGCTCCGCCTACACCTTCAACTTCACGCGCCCAATATACATAATTATTTTTATTACCACTTGTTATTGGATTTCTTGCCTTAAATAAATATCTATCTAATAATTCTGAATCTGTTTCTTCATCATATCCACCTGTTGTTTCTACTTCATTTATTACACTATTAATTCCAGGAATAGACACAGAAATAATATTTATAGTTTCAGAAGCTACATTCCCGATTATACCTTCTGTAGCAGCTTCAATATTTATTTGTCCTGTTTCTTTTATTTCTTTATTTTCGGTAGCTACAAATTGTATACCACTTTCTGTTGCAAAAGTTGCACCTTCATAAATTGTACCTGTTCCCTTTATAGTCAAAATTCCTACAGCTTTGGTGGCTTCTTTGCGGATAACACCAATTTGTTTAGCTAACATAGTTAAATATTCACCATAACTTGTATCAGCAAAAGCAACTTTATATGCTTCTTCGATTTCGACCTCATTTTTAGCAATTTCAATGGAGTTACTAGAAAGAGCATCATACATAAAGGTTCCTTCAAATAATCCTGTTTTTGCTTTAGAGTTATTAATCATTTCCTGCAATATGTCTTTTTGTTCTCTTGCCTTATACATTAATCACCAACTCCCCATAAACCGTAGTTAAATCAATTTCACAAGTAAGATTTGTTTTATCACGTTCTATCGTTATGGAATTTATGGATTTTATATACGGATTAACCATAAGACATTCAATTACAGCTCGTTTAAACTCAGAAATCCGCTCGCCAGAAGTCATGACTTTGCCAATAAATTTCTTTAGTTCAATACCATATTGCCAGCTATATGCTGTATATCTGAAATGTTCTGTTTTCAGTGCCTTATAAATCCAGACTTTTATAGCTTCATTTCCTTCGACTAACACGTGATTACCGGCATTATCATAGATGAACTTGTCCGTGTCGAAATCCCATGCGTATTCTTTGTATAGCGGTAAATCTTCTTCTGTAGCAATTGTATTTGTGCCGGTAAATGGAAATTCATCACTCAAGTTTTACCACCTCTTCATTTATAATATAGAGCTGACCTTCTGCGCCTTCGCACGGCAGGATACTGACCCAGTCGCCGACTTTCAGCGTATCGGTATAGATAAAATTTTCAGTGTAGTCATTATCTATACTGTGATTATGACTTTCGTACTGCGCATCGCCACTACCGCCGGATTTGTTCTGCGTTGCCGAAACTAAATGTCCTCGTGCTGTTCGTTCATAGCCTACAAGAAGCCGTTTTGAAATATACGCATTTTCCTTTGTAAGCTCGATGTTATTTGCTTTGATAATAAAATTCGGCGGCGGTTGAACTACAATTCCGATAAAAGCACTGCGTGGAACGTGAGACTGTGCAACACCGTGCATAATATTCACAATTTGTTCAACACTTGCTTCCGCGCTCGGGATTTGTGCCATTTATATCACCTACTTTTTCGTTTTTTCCTGTGGAGCTTTTTCCTCATTCATCATATTTTCAAATTCAAGTTCAATTTTCATCATATGATTGCCGTTCTGAAATGTATGCACATCGGACTTTATCCAGAATTTACCGGCATTTAAGCTATCTCTTATTTCTATGGAGTATGAAGATTTCACTCGATAGTCTCCGATGAGCGTAAGAGAACCGCTTCTATCCGGTCCTTTCAGCATTGCTTCGATTTCTTTGTTGGTATCCTTGTTCGGGTCGGTCTTATAAACATCTTGTATCATGGAATATTTGCCAATCCATTCATCATTACGTTTATATCCTGTCATATTGCCCTGTTGGTCCGTAATCATTATTTGGTTTACCATATTCTCAATACTTTCTTTATAAGTACTTTGAGTCATATTACTGCTACTATCAACAACATAATTTTCTATAAGTGTGCCTTTTAAGATGATGTCAAGTTGGTCATTATTCATAATTGGGTGATACTTTTCGCCTGTTTTTTTACTTGCTTCCGTATAAGCCATCATAATGATTTGATAACCCGTTTTACGGTCCGCAATAAAACTTACAGGGATACCTGTTTTTACTAAATTACCGATTTTTATACCAAGTTCCTTACATATTGCTGTTGTAATATCTTCAGCAGGTATGTTCACGAATTTTTTCGTCGTTTTGGATTTACTTAAAATAAAAAGATTATCAAAAGCCGTAATCCGCACATTAGAATTCTGCCGATTTTTCTCTACATCAAATACATTACCGCGAAAGACGATATTATTTTCCTCAGCATAACCGAAAACCGTTTCACCGTTATTTATGACAAGTACGGGAACATTCGGGTCGCGGTCGTCTTGTACATAATCAAATACCAGTTTTCTCGCTACCTGAAGCCTAGAACCACTCCATGTCACTTTTTTTACTAAGGTAGAAATATCCTTATCTTTATAGAATATTTTCATTTTAGATTCTTCCTCAAGTTTAGTTTTGTTACATTATTTATAGCTAAGTTTTTTAAATCGTTTGATTGCACAATATTTCGCCAATGGCTGTAATCACCATAGACTTTTTTTGAAGCATCTAAAATATCATCTGCTTTGTCTACCCAACTTTCAGGTTTTTCTGGCTCGTCTGCTCGTTTTTTTAAGCCAGTAGTTTCATCTATTTGTTTTTCATTATTAGCACTTGGTGTATTAAGTTCTTTATACTCAATAAAAGATACTTTGTAATAAATATCTCTAGAACCATCTTGCTCACGATAAGTAAATTCTTTGAGCCCCATCATAAGATTTACAGGACTATCTGTGATAATCACCCTTATAGGTTTTTTAGCTTCTTTCCACTTTGTCAAAAGTTCAACCCACTCATTTGGAGTCTTTATATCGCCAACAACAAATGGATAATCATGCTTCGGATGCGGGAAAAAACAAGAGAAGCTAAGCCTTTTAAGTTTTGCGTTACCAAAAAGCATAGCTTCTCCAAAATCTAAAATATCTATTGTTTCATTGTTTTGTGCTGTTTTAACTTCATAATTAAGAGGTGTTACAGGCACTATAAATTTTTCACTGTTTGAACTTAATATCACCTGTCGTTTGTTAGCACTTTCTGTACCTAACGCTAAAGATAATATGTTCACGATATTATTAGCTTTATTCATAAAACTGTCAAGGCTCATTAGTACGCACCTCCATAGTTTACATTTACCTGCCGCATGATAGACACAAGACGGTAGGCAATTTCGTCAATATCCTGCTCGTTGCGAACAACAAAAGTATTGCCGGTAATTGTTACATTATTATTTCCTCCATTTGTTGTAGAGTTATCAATAGATGTATTGGAAGTATTTTGTTGCGGATATTCTATAGTTTGTATCGGAGAAAAATCCGGCTGGGTTGGAAGTTTGTTAAAATCTGCAGATAAATCATTTTGAGCAACATTTTCTATTATCGGATATGTGAGACTACCCTTCGCAAGATTGACTAATTTATCATTATGTTCACTAAATCGGGATAAATTACTGTCAAAATTTATATCGCTTAAGATGTTTTTATTATCATTTAAACCTAAATTCTGATTTAAATAAGTGTTTTTAAACTCACGCTGAATGATACGTTCCGTAGTTTGTGCCGGATATATGCGACTGCCACTAGGAAGGTCGACAATTTCACCGCCACGTTCGTTTATCTCGGTAAGACCGCCTGTCCAATTCATTGTACCTGTAGCATTTTTCCCTATACCGCCGTCAACAAAACTGAGTACACTCTGAACCGGAGACGGAGCAGAATTTTTAAGTTCGATGTATTTCTGCCTAATAGGACTGAAAACATTTGTTTCAAACCAGTTGACTACACCTGCCCATGCGCTCTGAATAGTGGTTATAGCACTGTTTATACCAGCGGCAATTCCTGCGCCTGCGCTCTGTGCCAGATTTTCTAAAGGATTATATATATTGCCGGTAAACCAGCTTACGGCTTCACTCCACTTGCTTTGAATATTTTCCCATGCACTTGCGGCAGACTGCCAAATACTGTTCCACATTTCTATATTTGCCTGTGTCTGTATTTGCGTATTTTGCACCTGCATCTGTCCTGCCATATTAGCTGTATCAGTAATTCCGTTCCATATTTCTGTTGTAAAATCTTTAAGCCCTGAAAATACCTGCTTTTGTCCTTCAACCTGTATTTGATTGCTTTCAAGTTGCATTTGTCCGGCAATGTTAACATTGTCAGTGATTTCACCCCAAACACCAGAAACAAAATCTCGAAAACCTGAATACATTTGTTGCTGGCTATTCATTTGCGCCTGAGCGGATTGCAATTGAGCCTGTCCGCTTTGTTCTGCAATATTATTAAATGAAGCACTTGCTCCGTCATACTGCATTTGCGATATATTCATATTTGTTGCGGCCGACATATTTTGAGCCTGTCCCCACGAACTGTCATTGATACGTTTTATAATATTATCATCTGCGGAAAAATCAAAAAGTCTTGAAATGCTGTCAGCAAACTGGCTACCCAAAATACTGCCGCCGATACCGCCGATAGCACCGCCGATAATTGCACCGGCTCCCGTACCGATACCAGGAAGTACAGAGCCGACCGCCGCACCTGTCACACCGCCGATTTTAGCACCTGCCCAGCCACCGGCAACACCGCCTCCAGCGCGAGCAACAGCCGCTCCCTTCTCTCCTTCATCCGCACTGTAGATATCATATGCGGCAAAAGGAATAGTAAGAGCAATATTGGCTTTATTTATACCGCCGCCGTAATTCCAGCCTGTTTTTATTGCATCTTTTGCCCTGCTCCAAATGGTAGGCTTTGCAGGCGGATTTTTCGGTTTATCCGTAGGCGGCGCACTCGGCTCGTTTGGTACTACCGGTGGGGTTTCACCCGGTTGGTTTTTTCCGTTTACATAAACATTCTGCGCATTTAGAATAATATCTTTTACAGTCTGTCCCGGAAGATTTGTAGGCAGATTATTAGGTACTGAACCCGGCAAATCTTTAGGAATGCCTTTGGCAATATCAATCAGATTTTTAACACTTTGTACGGATTTAGCAACAATATTATAGAATTTCTTTGCTCCGGCAATAAGTCCAATAAACAAACCTGCACCGGCGGCAACTGAACCCATGCCGTCCATCTGTATCATCTTTGAAAATGCGTCTCTGAATGGTTTTGTCAAAAAGTCGAATGTTCCCCAAAATGTAAAACCATTTTCAAATAATTTATTAGCATCTAAAACAAGTTCAGTGATTTCTTTTACAAGACTTCTAAGCCCACCAGTAGCCGAGCCTTCCATAAGGGTATCTTGAAAATTCTCCCACGCACCGCCGAGCTGTTCAATGTCACCTTTTAAATTATCCAGCATAGTTTCAGACTGTTCTTTAACTGTAACTTTAGTCATTTCATCATACATGTCTTTAACGGATTGACTTGTAAATTCACCGAGTACCTGCGCCGCACGAATACCGTCTGAACCGAAAGCATCTTTATAAAGTGAATTTAATTCCTGTTCTGTAAGTCCCTGTGTACTTTCATGCAGAATATCTGCTATTTCACCTAAAGAACGAAGCTGACCTTTTTCATTATAAAATTGATTTTTGCCGTCTTTTAATAAGCCTAGTCTTTCAAACGCCGCTACCGCCGGTTTTGTCGCCGGTTCAATCTGCTGTAACATGGATTTTAAACTTGTACCGGCATCTGAGCCTTTGAGCCCGCGGGAAGCCATAAGAGCAAGAGCTGTATTTACTTCATCAAAATCCATTCCGGCTTTTTTTGCTACGATACCGACTGCAGAAAGTGAATATTTCATTTCATGCACACTGGTTGCGGAAGCATTCGCCGCACCGGCTAAAATATTTGCGGCGTGAGTTGCGTCTTTAACGCCGAATGTATTCATTGCCGTACTCATGATTTCCGCTGCTTCCGGTAATGCTAAGTCACCAGCCGTTGCTAAATTCAATGCAGCTTCACTGGCATCTCCCAGCACATCTTTTAAAGAAATGCCGGCTTTTATAAGTTCTGTCATGCCCTGTGCTACTTCTTTATTGCCAAATGCCGTAGCCTGACCGAGTTCTTTTGCACGTGCTCTTACCTGTACCATAACATCATCGCGGCTCATACCGTCTAAACCTTCTTTTGGCGTAAGCGATTTAATAGCAGATAACTGAGCATCAAAATCCATACTTGTTTTTATAGTATCGTACACACCGTAACCGATACCGGCAGCGCCTGCCATCTGAACACTTGTCGGCATAAGCATTCCGTTTGTAAATTCACTGAGGGTAGTGCCCATAGAGTTCATAGGATTGGTATTGGCTTTGATGTTTAATATAGCAGTATAAGTTTTACCCATGATGCCGGATAATTCCGATTTAACCTTTAAAATGGTGTCAGTAGCACTATCTTTAGCATGAATGCCTACGGAATAAGACTTGCCTGCGATACTGCCAAGTCCTGATTTTATGGAACTTAAAGGAGATGTTACCATATCTCTAATAGATACGGATATGGAGCTGTTTTTTATTCCTCCAAGTGCCGTTTTTGCCCTATCAGCATCTTGAGCCAGCCCTTTTAAACCTTCACTGGCTTTTGTAGAAGATTTAACAATACCATCTGTAGTTTTAGAGGTAGCCTGTGCCTGACTTTGTAAATCTTGTAGAGCCTTTTTCGACTTAACTATAGTCGCCGTCATATTATCTTTTGCTTCCAGCCGCGCTGTAAGTCTTGCATCATCAGCCAAATTAACTACCTCCCTACTAACTTAACTCCGGCAAGTTGTGCTTCAAATTCCATTTTTTGAGCTTCTATTTCTTGCTGTTTTCGCATCGCCGTATAGGCAAAAAGTTTATCTAAATAACTTAAGTTAAAAAAATATTCTAATGTATGACCTCTGAGAAGCAAAAAAGCGGCAGTCGCCGCTTCCCAGTTCTCATCTATTAGTTTTTTAGTTCTTCATGCACCTTAGTTTCAAGAGATTTATATCCTGCACAATTCATAATAGCAGTAGCTATATATCCAACTTCCCCTGCTTTAAATAATTTATTTACAATGTCTGTTGGCTCTACACAATTATAGGCTTTTTGTAAATCATTATCTTTTAAATTAGGTTCAATAACATTGTCTAAAATCAATAATTCATTCGCATTATCCAATTTTAAAACATCAGCAACAAAACTTGCTTCTGGCTGTTTTACAGTAATTATACCAATAGATGTTTTAATATCGTATAAAGTTTTTTTAATACCTTCAATTTTCTCTTTTTGTTCAATTAATTCTTTTACACTAATAGCCATTTTATATTCTCCTTTATGCTCCAATTGTTTCAATAAAGCTTGCATCTTCAGGTGTAAATCCTGCCGTAAATTCTTTTTCCACTACTTTACCTTTTTCAAAACTCATCAAAATAAGGTCATTAAACCATATATTGTCAATAGAACAACGTTCCTTTTGTCCATCCACCGCATCAGGTTCTTCAATGAGTCCTACAAAATTAGCACGAGGGTCTTCTCCTCGTTTCCATGCTTCTAAATATTTGTTAATATTTCTATTTATTACAGATTTAATCGTGAATGAAAGCTCGCCCGTCAGCGATACGATTTTACTATCTTTACTTATAGAAATATATACATCTTCACGATCAGCTGTTACTTTAGCTTCAAATTTTACTATTTCAAACAGAAGTTCATTATTCCACCATACTTTGCCCCAGCTACCATTCCAACGGCGACGTCCTCTATATTTTGTAGCTTCTGCTTCTCTTCCCATCTATATAGCACTCCTTTACATGGCAAAATCAATAACCAAATCTTCCATAGCATTAACAGGTGTGATACGTCCTGTTAAATAAACATTAGTACCCGTATTATATTCACGAATTTGTTGAGCAGTCATATTTTCTACGTCTTCTCCTTTTAAAATGGCATAATTTTTCTGTTGTTCTTCATCGATGTCAACTGTATTTTGTGCCGTAGGACTGTTATCTAAAACATTACCTTTTAATTCACTAAAGTAAACAAGAATGGCGGAAATAAATAACATTTTGTGATTATAATCGTTTATCACCTTACCAACATAATCAGATTTAAACGTATCTCGAATATCATCTGTTATCATGTCTACAGCTTCTACAATTTTAATAAAGCGAAAATCCTGTCCAACATCTGTCGTAAATGTTGTAAGACTATTACAAGCACGTGCTATTTTAACGCCGTCACCATCACCTTCATCAATTAATAACAACTGACCTTTATCAATCAAGCTATCGATATCCTCATATGTTTCTACACTTTCTACTTCTGTTAGCTGATAATAAGTAGCACTTCTATCTAAAGATAAGCCAGCCAAAATACCTGCTATACGTGCTGTATATTCTGTAGCTGTATATGCTATATACTCAGGCTCTTCCATGCCTTCCTCATAATCTGGATTAGCAACTTTTATATTTCCAGTACAGAAATTTATGATGCCTTTATCATCGGCTTCTTGATTAGCACAAACTGCTTTAAAAGTTTTTTTCTTATTGTTTCTTTGAGTTTTTATCCAACTTGATAAATCTTCTTGCTCCTGTTCAGTAGATGTTGGTGCACAAATGTAATTCCACTTAATATTGGCAATTTCTTTTAAAACACTACTTTGAGAAATTGTTGCTTCTTCTACTGTATCTAATGGTATGGTATATACTAAAACTCGAAGAGGTGTTCCTAATAAACATTTTTTAATTAAATCGGCATTTTTTTCAGTAATACCTGAAGAAGGTATATCTGTTACGTCAGAAATCTTGTAAGAGTTCATTATATCTGTTTCTTCATTTTTTAAAATCATTACTACAATACCTCTAGCAGAACGAGATATAGCAGTAGTGGCTTTTGTTTTAAAATCTATTTGTACTTTAGGCAATCCAAATACTTCTTTTTCATTTGCCATAAATTTCACGCTCCTATTTTAAATTTATGCTTAAATCTTGCATTAAATCATACATAATAGCAGAACTTTCTTCATCCGTCATACAGTCAACAAAATTAATATTAAAAATATAATGTAAAATTTCATCAACAAATCGCGTTTGACTTTCGAGAATAGTAATATATCTATCTTGAATATGAAATACTGGTCTAATTAAACTATCTAATGTGTCAAATGTATCGTATAAAATAGACCGCTTTATTCTTCCATATTTATCGGGTAAAAGTACTAGCATTATATCAATTTGTATAGATTTATCTGCTAATATTTCATCAATAGTTTTATGACGAGGTGTTATTTCTACATAAAAATAAGGTTCATTTGATTTTTCCACATTATCAAAATGAACCTTATAATTAAATTTTGATTTTAAAAGAGATGTCAGCTCTTTTTTTATGTCAAGTAATCTAATCATTTAAATATATCACCCATAATCAATTTAGCGTCATCTTCAAAATTTTCTCGTAATGCATCAATTCCCTGATGAAGCATTTTTTCTCCAGGAATAAATTTTATTTTTCCTTGCGCATCTTTTACCCATTCTCCTTTACGATTTTTAACTCTGTGCCCATATTCCACATGAGCAGCATATTCTGTATTATTATAAACTTTAATAACTCCAGCATATGGACGTGTCTGATGCCAATTATTTTTGAGAACTCCCGTGTCAACCGGTGTCAAATCCTTAGTATATCTTATTAAATTTTCAGCTTCTTGTTTTAAAAATTTATTACGTCTTTTGGGATTTTCTTTTAGGGTATTATCAAGCTTACCTATAAGTTCATCAATTCCTTCTATTTCTAAGCTCATCATGCCCCATCCTTTCGATTTACTAATAATTCTTGATGTGATTCATATTTAAATGCTTTCATAGCATTCAATAAAAATTTTTGTCCATTGTGAGTTATTTCTAAAATATCATTAGGTAAAATGTTATATTCCTGTGATAAAAATAATTTTAAATCCGTCTTAATATCCACTTGTCTATCCGTAGATTGCGTAGTAAAAGCTTTAGTATCTTGAGATAACTTACAAGGAATATCGATATAAATCTCTTTTACGCTATAATCATCTGCACCCTCGTCATCAACAGTATCAATTTGACGATAAACAGTAACTTTATCATAATACATATATTTATTTAATAACTTACTTAATTGACCTGGTACTAACATATATGAAAACCTGCAATTTTTCGATACAAATTAAGGCGTGATTTAATACTATCGAAATCTAAATCACTTAAAACACCAGAAGAAATTGCTGTATTTACATTAAACTCAAATTTAGTGTCACCAGCCTCAATACTTTTCAAATGTGCTGACCCTTCCGCCACGGCTTGCTCATCGTTAAGACGTTTATTAATCAAATCTGCGCAACTAAAAATCATAGTATTTGGGAAATCACACCTATGACAATAATCGAGTATATCATTTACTAATTTTTCTACATAAATGCTTAATAACTCTTCATCTATTTCTGTATCACCACGAATTGTTTTCACTTTTGCAACTATATCTGTTATAGCCTCTTTGGGTGTCAATTTAATCACTCCTTAAATTTAAAGATAAAAAATGCACTTACAGAAATGTAAGTGCTTTATTTTTGTATTATATACCATTCATTATTTGATTTTATCGGGTCGTTATCATAAAACTCCTTATAACTTTCAATAGCTTTTTTAGGGGCTTTATCTGTTAATTTATAGCAAAATTTTTCTTCATCAAAATAATACCATTCTTTATTTTCCATAAAATATGGCTTAGGCATATCATTTGACTCCATACTGTCATCAATCATCTATATCATATCCCTTCATTTTCAACCATTCAAGCATAGCCTTTCCAAGTTCATTTGGTTTACCTAGTTGAGAATTAGTAAATACTTCCGCAAAAAATTCAGCAAAGTTGCTATTTCCATATCCTGAAATATTATCTTTTATTTTAAAATTTTTATTGTTTTTATTGGCAATATTTACAATCTCTCTAAAACATTTCATTTGAACATTGTCTATAATTTTATAAAAACGACTAAATATTCCTTTTTTAGTTCTTTTATTATAGTTTATTGTAGCTTGCAATTTTTCTAAACCATAATCAACCATCTCATCATAAACTAATTTATTTTGTAACATATGCCCATATTCATGAGTTACCGTATAAACAGACAAATTTTCATCAGCTACCGGCATTTTAAAACCATCTTTAATCATTTCTTTTTGATTTTCTATATACCGTATTCTATTTGAAAATCCCACTGGGCATAATGAAAGATTTTGGTCAACAGGATTAGTTATCTTACATGAAGTATATGCTAAAGCTTGACCATTTGATAAAGAACATATTGTAGGATTTTTAGATACATGGATAACGCCAAATTTATTTTCTAATTTCATTAATTGATTAGTAACTTCAACAGCTAATGTTTTATCAACTTTACTAAAAGAACTTTCAACTTTAGCAAAACCGACTTTATTGATTAAAGCTGATTCTACCTCTTCATATTTTGTTATTTTTATTATATCATCTTTTTTTACTGTTGGCTTTTTATTAATTTTTTCCCACTGGCTATATGACATAGATTTTTCGATATAAATTTTATAGTAGTCATCATAATTCATAGCAGCAGGAATAATAATTCGATTGCCTTTATCGTTTTTTGCTGTACGACTCCCACGTCCTGTATCGATTTCTGTCAAATTTCCAGCAATTGTTGAACGACAATTTGGATGTAACGGAGGCATATTAGTTCCTGGTATTGCATTATCTATTGAATAAACTTTGCGATCATGTTCTCGACATTTTGTAGAAGTTCTTTTATCTAGTGTTGCTAAAAATATATAATATTTCATACCGCCATCTTTTATACTATCAAATGCGGCTTGATTTTGTACATAATTCATCTCAGTACGAATAAGACGAGTTGCTTCATATTTTCCTACATCCATTCGCTGCTGTACAAGTTTTGCCATCTTACTAACAGATATACCGCGATGAAATCCATCTGTAATTTCATTCTTAATAAGTTTTGACAATTTATCTGTATTTTTCCAAATACGTTTGCTATAGTTTTTTCCGCTCCATGAAGCATTTAAAACTCTTCTAACTTTTTTATCATCAACAGCTGATACGGATGATTTAATACCAATCGTCTTGCCTATATCAAATAAATTTTTATAATAATTATCTTTATACGCACCAGTTAAAAATTCTGTCATACCATTTTCACAATTTATACCTAACTTATACAGGTTTTTTAATGTATCCGCATATAATTTATCAAGTCGTGAAATTTGCTTACGCATAGCAAGAGTATTAAGTTCTAACAATAATTTATTATTGCCAGTTTCTGCTATAGTATCTAAATATTCCTCTATAGACATTCGCCATTGCCTAAACTCTTTACCTGTTAAAAGTTTAGAAGCCTCATTATATGTTAATTTATTGTCTTTGACATATTTACCATATAACGATGCTATATCATCTGTAATACGGGAAAGAGCTTGCTCGTAATATTGAACAAGCTCTTTTTCAATAGTATTTTGGGCTTTTTTAGTCCATTCAAGTTCACGTTCTTCAGCACGCTTTTTCCAATAGTCTTCATTATTCATAAAACTACCTTATTAAGCTGTTGGAATAACTTTATGTTTAAATGCTACCATACGAATTTGTTTTGGTTCATAAACACGTTTCCAATTTTGAGGATTAGCCAATTCTTCACGGCTAGGACTCTCAACATGCTCACGTACAGTATTTTGCCATGCAACACCTCTAGGATGCATAATAAAGCAACGACGATTATAAAGCATATTAACACCTGCACCTAAATCAGGATTACGGTCTGTTTCTGTTTGAACAAAACCTTCTGGAGAACCTTCACCATAAGCAATAGCACCTCGTCCAAATAAATACGTAGTATAAATATCGCCTTCATAAGGACAACCATCATCTACAATTACACGACGGTCTTGATAAGTTTCAAATTCAACACTATTACTATCACGTTCTGTAGAAATTAAGTTTTGTTGTTTTAAATATGATTTAGTCTTAGAATGCATTACTACACCTGTAAGTTGGTCTTGCGCATCTCCTAAAAGTTGTAAAGCATCAATAAAACTAGAAGCAGAAATATTTGCATTTTTACCAGATTTTGCAGAAATATCAAGCACATGGTCGCTCATAGTATCAGCACTAAATACACCTTTTAAAATATTAATAAGTTCTTTCTGATATTCCCTAGACCAATAACTAGATACAAGCTCTGCAATAGCTTTCATAGGGTCACTACCTGCAAGTGCTGCTGCAAGATTTGTTGCGGACCACTTTTGCTGACGCATAATTGTTGTAGATACGTCTTTATTAGAAACGATTTTTTGAAATTCGATACTCGTACCTTCAATAATATTTTGCGCATCACCTGTCAAATCTTCAAAGAATGGCATATTGTGAGTTCGTGCTGCTTCACTTGCAAGCTTTGAAAATTCTGGACTTGTTGTAATTATGCCACTTTGAAATAAAGCGGATTTTTCCATTGTTCTATTTATTACGTACGGATTAAAAAGTTCTGGTACGATAACATCAGATAAAGTTGTTCCTGCCATTAGTTAATACCTCCAATATTAATACCTGCTTCTTGCGCTAAAGATTTAGCTAATGCAGGATTTTCTTTAAATAATTTGCCTTGCTCCGTTAAATTAAATGTATCTTTCTTAAATGGATTTACTTTATTTCCACCATTTCCACCTGCCGGGTCATACTTAGCAGCCTTATCGTTTTTAAATAAAAAAGGCTTAGATTGTTTCAGAGGATTAATCTGTTCATCTAAGCCTGTCACTGTACCATCATCAGATACAATTAATTTAGTTTTATCAATAAGTCCAGACACAATATCAACATCTTGTGCTATACCGTTTATTTTTAATTTTACTGCGCTATCAATACGAATATTTTTTAAGTCAGTCTCATATTTCGTTTTGGCGGTTTTATTTTCTTCTTGAAGTTGTTTAATTGTATTTTCAAGTTTTTCCTTATCTCCAGCTGTTTTCTTTAATGTTTCAAGCTGCTTATCTCTTTCTTTAATTTGTGTTTCAAGATTGGTTTTTGCAGTAGTAGCTTCATCAAATTTTGCTTTTTCTACATAATTATCTTTTAAAAAGTTTTTCAATCCTTCAGTAGCTTTCTTTTTAGCCTCATCTGTTAGATTTAACGTTAACGAATTGATATATTCTTCAACTGTCATTTTTTTTATTCCTTTCTTTTAATATCTATTATTATTGTTTTTCTGCTGTATAAACATGATTATTTAAAACACAATCTTGCAATATACGAATAATTTCATACTCATTTAAATCCGTAACTGCTGAAAATGGAAAATCCTGTTTAAATAGATTGACATATTCCATAATCCATTTATACATTTCCCTCACCACCTTTTTCGTCGTCATCATTATAAATATCTTGTTGTGCCTGTTCTTTAGCAATTTGCTTTTCTTCTTGTTCTGGGTCATCAACAAGAGGATGGTTTTTAATAATTGTTCGATTGGAAATAATTCCTTTCGATTTACTACAAATATCTACTAATTCGCTTTCAGAACGTATAGCGTTTCTTGTCCAAGTCTGGATTATATTTTTAATATCCTTACCATGATAATGGCAAATAGCACGAACTAATTCACCAAATCCTAACCTAAATTCTGTTTCCATTAAGCCCGCTTTTAGCTCTAAAAGTGAATATAGAAACTTCATAGCTTCTCCGCTAGTACTATCAAAACTCTGCTGCTGAGGATCTATACCCTGCCCCATAGAAAAAATAGCTTTTCTTGTTATTTCTAAAAGTTCTTTTCTTGCTTCTACTGGTATTTCTATTGTTATTGTAGAAAGACCACTTTGGTCACCAGTACCAGCACTATCAAGATTAATTGTTTTATATTTTTTTAGCTTACGCAGAAAATCAACAATACCTTTTACGCCTTCTTCACGCATTCCGCCATAATTGGTTAGTACAAAAAGAACTTGCTGAATATCTTCAAGGTCATTTACGAAACCACTATAAGTTTTATCGTAACTATCAATTAGCTTTTTTATATTATCGAGGTCCAATGTTTGCAAATTATTATTAGCAAATGGAATAAAAGGAACTACACCCATGTTGTGAGTGTAAATATTAGAATAACTATTATCATTTGCTGTAGGAATATCGTAAAAAAACATTGGATAATCCATTAAATCATTTCTTATAGAATATTCCTTACCATTACGGCGCCTAAATGCTTGACATTGTGTATCTGTCCAATATTCATATATTGTCCAGCTGATTCCATCATCATCAATATCTGTATAATATCTTAAAACTGCCAAAAGCTTTTTATTTAATTTCTTGGACCATACTGGTATGACTTGTGTTGATGGAACAACAGCATAGCAAAATCCTTTTTCATTATCGTCCCAATAATGTAACCATGCCATGCCACTATTAGAAGCATTTACACATAAATCCTTGCACTTTTTAGCATAATCATCGCCTAGTGTATCTACAATTAAAGTGTTTAAGTCATTATCTTTCGTATCAAAGATTGGTGGATAAGTGAATAGATAACTAGCTTTTTGATTTACTAATAAATTATAAAAACTGAATGGTACACGATTATCTGCACTTCTAAGTGGATTTTTTAACTCATCAGGACAATGTTCCTTATAAAACAAAATATCATTTTCAACTTTGTAATAACGTTCAGCCACATCAGCTTTCGTAACAAAATCGCAATGACCAGCTACATAATTAGAAATTAACTTTTTGGCTACGTCTAAATCCATTTTTTCACCTCCTCACCAAAAACTTTTTTTATTTCTAACCGGCATATCGTTTATAAAAGCATATCTACAGGCATCAATCGTATGATTGTTTTTATCAGGATAAGCAGATATAAACTCATCGTCCTTATTTCGCTCATATTCATAATTCACAAATTCTTTATACGTATTCGGACATTTTTGCCGGTCAATATATATGTGATTTAAACTCTGAAGCCATTTCATACCATAATTAACGCTATCAGGTCCTTTTTTAGCACCATAAACATTAAGACCTAAATTTCTAAGCGTTACAATGCTCTTTGGCTCCGCACTATCTGCCATAATTACGCTATACTCATATCTCATAAGCTTGGGCTTTATTTTCTTAGCTGCTAATTCATTAGTAAGTTTTATCTGATAAACTTCATCAAATAAATACAAATCATTATATTTACCATCATATGCACCTTGAACATAAGCAAATGCATCCACTGCAAAGCCAAAGTCAATACCATGACGTACTGTTTTAAAACTATTTATTTTTTCATCAGTAATTCTTATTTCTTCTACATTTTCAAATACATTTCCGCCTGTACCTATTGCCATACCGATAAACTGATGCAAATATTTTTTATAATTTTGTTCTCGACAAGTTTCAGCTTCAATTAAAAATTGTTCTCCAAGCCACTGTTTTGGTACATCAAGATAACAGGAAGTGTGAACAATTTTATCTGTACGAGGATTTGTTGCCTCATAATTAACCCAAGCATTTTTACTCTTTGGCGGATTGTATGAATAGAAAACCCAGAATTTATCGCCACCACGTAATACAGATTGATTAAGTGTATCTATTTCGTTCATGCCGGTGAACTCATCCAATTCCTCACATTTTATTGTTACGAAAATATCGTTTCCATATTTTCTCTATATATTTCTATATAGTTCAGACTATATCTTATTAGTTAAAAACTAATCTCTCCGTTTCGAGTTCACTTGAACTCTACTCTACTTACTTCCATAAAAAAAGCGAGCCTTACAGCTCGTTTTTATATGTGTTTTCGATAGTCGTTACACATTCTTATTTTACATTCTTATAACTTCTATAATGAACACATTTATCAATAGTAGAAGTACTCACATTATATTTTTTAGCTAAAGGTATCATACCGTATTTTTTATCATGAGATTTATATATCTTTCGTATTTCCTTAACCTCTTTTTCCGTTAATACTGAACTTCCCTGCAAATCACCCTGTACGGGTTGTTTTAATCCTAATTTATAGGCATGTTCCATTTGTTCACTACGAGTAGCCCATTCTAAATTAGTAACATTATTATTTTTTTTATTTCCATCTATATGATTTACAGTATTTTTATTTTCAGGATTTTTTATAAAAGCTAATGCCACCAATCTATTAGCTCTCATAGTTTTTCCTTTACCATTAATGAACAAATTATACCAAACATATCCATCTGGACTAATTCTTTCTTTAAGAATTTTTTCTTTTTTTCTAGCTAAACTTTTTACTCTACCTTTATTACTAATAAAGTATCTACCATTTGTGTCTTTGATTTCTTTCCATATTTCCATAATATAAATCCTCATTTTTATTATTTCTTACTTATACTATATATAGAAAGATATGTTTATACAATATAAAATAAGCTTTGCTCGGTATTATCTTCAACTCAAATGCTAAGATTTTTACCGAATTAGAAGAGTTTTAGCTGATCTGAAAAGTTAAACCAGCAATAAGCAAAATAACCTTTACGTAATTTTACTGATTTTGTTTTCTTAGGGTCATCGCAACCACGGAAGATAATGCGTTGTCCTGTAGGTTTATAAGTAAGCCCTAATGGTGAAAGATTAATCTGCCAAAAATCTGTTACATTTAATTTATCTATTGCCCAGATGAGTTGCTCGAATACACTTTCTTTTAAATAATGACCAACTTTACGAAATACAATAGCATTGTAAGCCGAATTCTTCATCATACCGATAATAATTTCAAGACTTATCACTGATGATTTAGTACTACCACGACCGCCACGCAACCAATAATGCGTATATTCATGATTTTTTATCTGATGATGTAACTTATAGAATACTGGTGCTATCAATTCATTTAAATTTGTTGGCACTTGTTTCCACCTCCATATTTGGAACATTATCTACAATCTCAACTTTTACTGGACCATCACTATCGTGTGCTTTAGCAAGTTCCATCTTAAGTTTTTCAATTCTAAGACGTTGCTCATCAGTGGCTAATTCTGAACGACAAAGTTCGTCATATTGTTTGATTAAACTCATGAGAGTCCCCATCGCTCTTGATTGGGCAATTAAAAAAGAAGCCTGTTTTTCATAGGCTTCTGTGTATTGATAAGAAGTAGCTTCTGTACCATCCATTGTCATTCTTTTAGTAACATCATTCGCATCTTTAACAAACATGATTTTCTGAGAGCGAATAATTGCTGCATATTTGAGGCATATATTCTCCCATAAAATATCTAATGGAGACATCATCTCAATATCACCTATCAGCTCCAATGTTTCCGTTGGCAGATATTTTGAAAATAATCCGTGTTTCACTGCATTAGTATTTTGCAATTTACCAATACAAACACCTGGTGCTTTTCGTTTTGTTTCAGTACCTTTTTTTGAACCTTTTTGACGTACCCATTTATACTTGGAAGCCCATTGTCTAACGGTCTTAGCAGGTATTTTGTACTGCTCAGAAATTTCCTTAAAAGTGGTACCTTTTTCGTACAAAATTTGAACCTTTTTCTTTATCTTTTCATCATAAGCCATTCCTCCTCACTCCAATTTCTGTACTAAAAAAGCCACTGTAAATTTAACAGTGGCTTTGATTTTTATACCTTAATTTTTGGTATTTTTATTTGACAAATTTTTTTTATCAACAACTTCACCATTTATAACAACTAAATCACTAACTACTAAATTTAATGGTATTTTCTCTATATCACAAAATCCCAAGTCTTTTCTTATCAACAGTATCAATTCTTCTGGATTGACATTTTCTCCTTTTTGTATCTTAGCTACACATTCTATAACGTCTTTTGAAGCATACATTGTTAACCGACTTGCTTCAATACAAAATTTTTCATTTGCTTGTACTGCTTCTAAAGATTCGGATAATTTCGGGTAGCAATAATTCATTTTTTTTATAAATGCGGCCAAAAATTTATTATAATATTCACGTTTTATCTGCATTATTTGCAATTCTTTTTGATTTTTATAATTATTATTATATGAATAGGCTATATACAGACCAGCTATTGTTCCAATTATTGTTACTATTTTTGAAAAATCTCCTAAATTAAAGTGGAAAAATAAACAAACCATAATAATACACAAAAAATATTTAAACATAATTCACCTATTTTTTTATTATTTGATTTAAAAGTAGATACACTACCAAGTAAATGTAGTATACCATATTTGTCAAAAAATAACAATTATCGAGATTCAAAATTTATAGATAAACCCGCATTTATCTGTGCTAAAGTCTTTTTATTATTAACTTTTCGTCTACTTTTACCATTATTAGAGCCACCTTTTATTTGCTCCCCTTCTTGTAAGCTCATTGCCTTATACATTAAATTTTGCTGTCGTTCTTTTTCCCAATGATTGGCAAAATTTATATCTTTGGGCCACAATTCAGCCCCACATTCAGGACATTTGAAGTAATCACCTTTAGCCTGCATATGTACGGCTCTTCCATCTTTTGTTAAACAAATTGTACATAAAATATCATTGACCATATTAATCCTCCTAACCACAAAAAGGGCGGTAATATCCGCCCTATTTTATCCTATAAGTAATAAGCCTGCTGCTATAATGATAATAACAGCACATACTCCGCCCAGTATTTTTATATCGCTATTATCTTTTTTGTAATGCTCAATTTCAAATTTTGTCGGTAATCTATTCATAAGTCAAAATCCTTTCCTTTATAGATTTTTTTCTTTTGAGTATCCCATATTTCAATATTAAGTAATTTATATTTGCGTCTGCCTAGAAAGTTAATCAATAAATTTATGACACGTTGACAATATCCTAATCTACCTTTATTCAATACTGCCTGTACAGTTGGGTCTTTACAATAACCTGTGTTAGTAAGCGGATTTTGTTCTTTATCATTCATACTTATCAATCCACCTCTTTTATGTTTTTTTCCATATATTTTTGATATATTTTAAAGAAGTCATTAGCCGTCATGATTACTACCCATTCAGATTTATTCTTACGATGCGCAACAATTGGAATCTCTCCTTTTCCTGCTGCTAAAGAGTCTCTTTTAGATTGATTTAATGCATCATATAACCTAAGACTTTCCGTTCTCTTTACCTCAACATGAATATGTGGCAGCCCTTCTACATCTCCTGCTTGACCAGTTTTACCACAATGCTGTGCAGTGCGATGAACATTGGTATATCCATGTTCATGACATAAATGAGTAAATTCCAATTCACCTGTTACGCCTTTTCTTCGTTGCATTTTTCCCATTATACTATCCTCGTATTATCCTAAAATCATTTATATAAACATTTCATAATATATTTTTCAAAAAGTTTTAAAGTATCATCTAAAATATCAACTTGATACTTTAAACGATACTTTAATACTACATATAAATCCTTAGCAGTTAATAATCTTTATGATACTGCTTCCCATTTTTTTCTTTGAGCCAATCTATCAAGATAATCTTGTGCCTCACCTAGTGTGGATACCGTTTTATTTGATGAACTTTTGTATTTATGATTGCCGAATGTAGTTTTGCCTATTTCTTTTCTACAAACAGCAAACTTATTTTCACCCAATAATGCCGATACATAATAAATATATTTTCCATCGCTGTAATTCATGTTTTATACCTCTCTCAATTCGTTTAAATTTAATCCTTTTCTTTTAGATTTCGCATTGAATGCAATATAGAAATTAGTAGATTTCAATCTATCAATAATCCTTCCAGAATAAGTATTTACTAACTCATTTTTTGTCATATTCGTTGTTATGATTATCGTTTTTTTACGATTGTATCGTTCTGTGATGATGCTATTTACTTTTGGCAACACCCATGGTGCTGATGTATCTTCGCCTCCTAAATCATCAATTACAAGCAACTTTGTTTCTCGCAATTTCGTTTCAAATCTGTACCATTCTTCAAGACTTCTAGTTCTCATAGAATACAGATTATCCATAATTGAACACATTGGTATAAATAATCCACTACCGCCCTGCTCAATAAATTTTCTCAACACACATACAGCAAGTGTCGTTTTCATCGTTCCATAACTACCTGAAAGAATTAGCCCTTTTCCTTCAGCAACATATTTATCAATTTTCTTAGCATATCTATATATCATTTCAGCATTTTCTTTGATATCATCATCAACTTTTATTGTTTGAAATGATACATTTTTAAATCTTTCAAAAATGCCAGCTTGTAGTAGTTCCTTCTCTTTAATCCCAACCACTTGTTTCATTTGCGAATTTGGCTTCAGAGCTTTCGATTGTTTCGACTTTACCCTGTTTATATAAGCCTTTACATCTAGTTGTTGGTCCTTGTCGAACCATGCCTTTTTCTTTTGAGCTGTTTCCGTTTTCATCACCGCCTGAAAATTTTAATACGCCTTCAATATAAGCTAAAGAACGTTTATTTTGTATTACAGCTATCTCTATTGCTTCTGATACCTTATTTGCTCCATATTCTGTTATGAGTTTATTTAATTTATCAGTTTCTAATGGAGAACAACACGTTTTACTACTTATCTCCCGTATATATAATTTGCAGATATCATCTAAGCCATTTTTAACGATATCAATAGTATCTATTTCTTTTATATTTGTATTTATATTTCTATTTACATTTTTATTTATATTATATTTATTATTATATTTATGTGGACGTTTGCGTCCTACCTCTCCGGACGTTTCCGTCCTACCCTTAGGACATTTGCGTCCTACCTCCCCGGACGTTTCCGTCCTACTCTTAGGACATTTGCGTCCTACCTCCCCAAAAATCTTAATTTGAATTACTCGAACATTTGTCTTTGTAACTGTTCTTTCTATATATCCTAATTTTTCTAAATCTGCTAAATTACTTCGTATTCTACGTTCAGTTATACAAAGATGTTTAGCAAAATGAGAGCTAGAAGCAAAGCAACCATCATTGCCAGAAAGTGCTAATATTTCCGCATATAATAATTTTTGTAACGGAGTTAAATCTTGAGCCATTAATATTTCTGCTGGTACAAATACTCCTTTAAACTCTTTCTTATCACTTTGTTCTAGCTCTTTCATTTTTTCACCTCATTTCAGTTATTATCATCATCACCAAATACTTCTTTAAATGATTTATTCCAAAATTCTCCTACATCACTAGACTTTGGAATAAGCTCCCATGTAGCAGAGGTCTGATAATAATTACCTGTTTTTAAAATATTCTCATCTGCAATATATACTGGAACACCAGTTAATTCTTCTATTTCATCTCTAAATTGTTTTGGATTTCCATTTGTCTTGCTAAGATGTAATAAATATATTTCTTTAAGCCTTGTTAAATCATTCATATTTAACCATTTTTTTAAGTTTTCTAAACTAAAATGACTTTTAACAAGACGTTTTGCTTGTTCTTTATTCAAAGAACCATTAATTGTTTTATCATCAATTATTTTGTAGCTATGATTACATTCAATCATTAACTTAGTAATCCCATTTATTAAATATTCTATATTGTACGTATCAGTAGCAAATAATACTACATCTTCTTTATCTTGCAAGACAAATCCTAACGGTTCACTAGCATCATGATTTGTTTTAAATGGCAACACATTTATGCCATTGATATTTATTACCTTGCCACTTTCACAAAAATGTACATATGGGCTTTTCTCAGCTCCTATAGCAAGTGCAGTTCCTCTGCTAGTATAAATATCTATACCAATTTTTAAAAGCTCGTATATCGCCTTGCTATGGTCTTTATGCTCATGGCTTAATAATACACCATCTATCTTTGTCATATTTGAACCTAGACATTTACGAATATCTTTTATCGATAAACCACACTCTATCAAAAGTTTAGTACGGTTACTTTCTACTCGATATAAATTTCCTCTGCTACTAGAAGCATAACAATAGATTTGCATCTAATCACCTCTTAAAATGCTGGCATTTCTGATAATTCCTCTTGTTCATTATTCGTTTGTATTTTTCTTGATGTAGATTTTGACGCATTTTCTACTATCTTTTTTGTAGACGTTTGCAGTACATCTTGTTTTACTTTTATATCTGCTTCAACTTTTGGAATGTCTAATGTTTTTGATGCCATAGTATGTTCTATTTCAGTTATTGGCTTTTCTATTGGCGTGATATCTTTTTCATGAAAATCTTGTTCTTCTTCTACAGTTTGTAATCCCATACTAAGTTCAGGTGCAGTAGTACGAATAAAATTAGATGCTGCTCTATAACGAAGCATTTGCTCTGGCATTGTTTGCCATTTACTACCGTTTTTTTGATACCAACCTTCTTTTTTAGCAATACCAATTGTTATAGTTGAGCCACTCAATGTTTCACCAGTAGCAAGTTCTTTTGCATAAGCTATACAACCATAATCATCTGAACCTTTAGTGCCAATCATTTTATATTTAATTGAGCTATATTTACCACATTGATTAAATGTAGCAATAAGAAATTTACTACTCCAGGCTGGATTGCCGTAAACTATATACATATTTTGCATTACCATTAATGGGTCTGCTCCCATACGATTAGCCATATTTATGGCTATTGCACAGTTACCGATATTTTTTCTAAAATGCTCTGGTACTAATGTTGTTTCAGAAAACATCTTTGCCATACTCCATAAAAGTTGGTAGCCATCTCTTGAATTAAATCCTGGAATAATATTTGTTTGTTGTAATGTTAAACTATCAGTCATTTTATAATCTCCTTTATCTGTTTTTATATGGTTCTTTAACAGTGAGTTCATCATGATGAGAAACAATTAATAATATTTTTTGTGCATCAATATCCTGCATATCTGTAACACTTTCAGCGTTGTCTATAAAAATTGGAAGATTTATACCAAAATGTTTTGAAAGCGTAGAACAGATATCAAGACTGATTTTCACTCTTTCTCCATTGCTCATTGCGCTATTATATGCGGCGCCATTCATAGTAATTGCTTCACAACATTCTGTTACACCACCATTAATTTGTTGCTCAAACAACTTAAATCTAGCAATATTAAACTTACTATTGATTTTGTTTGTAAGCATATGCACTTTATTAGTTATAAATAATTGCGTAAGACTTAGTTGCTGTCCTAATAATTCAAATTCTGCTCCAAGTTTTTTCTGTTGAACTTTTAATTCTTCTATACGCTTTTTAAATTTATCTGCTTGCGTAACCAATGCTAATTTTTCCATACAATTATTTATTTCTAAATCAATCTGGGCAATATTGGATTTCAATGTATTGATTTTAGAAATATTATTGTTTTGAATATCATCTAGTTCTTTATTTAAGTTAATTAAATTATTACGAAGACTCTTGTATTCTTTATCATCAATATAACTAGAAGCCTTTTCAGATTTATTTGAAACAGTTTCTATCTGTTTAACTAAATCGCTATTTGATGCACATATTTTGGCGTTTTTATCATCGTAATCATTTATTCTTTTTTCAAGCTCAATATTTTGATTTTCCAATTCTTTATTTTTTATTACTATTTGTTTTCCTTTCTTGTTTATTTCTTTTAATTTATTAGCCCTATTAGTATTGAATTTTTTAATAGCATCATCAATCATTTGCTCTGGCAGAACCTGTCCACAAGTTGGACAAATTGCTTCTTTTTCATTAAATACAGTCTTAAAAACTTCACTATATTTAACTCGCAACTTATCAAGTTCAATATTATTTATATGCAATGTTTCTATATTAGCTTTAATAGTCTGTTTATAACTTGCTATATATGAAAGATTTATCTCCTTTTCAGATTTTAACTTGTTTATTTCCTGTTCTATTTGCAAAATCGTTTCTTTATCTTTAAACTCGTAATGTTGCTTAATTTGTGCTATTTTATTATTTATTTTATCTATTTCATTTCTGATTTTGCTCAATTCAGTGCCATTATTAATTGCAACAATCATACTTCTAAAATTTTCTTGCTTTTGATGTAAATTTTTCAAATCAACTTCTAACAACTCTCGATTTGAAAGTTCTCCTAGTTCATCAAGTTGCTTTGTTGTTTCATCTATACGGACAGGTATTTTATCAAGTTCATTATTTATTTTTTTCTTACGAGCAACAACTATGTCTATAAAATCATTTATGCTTTTTCCCTTTAAAATAGTTGTAAGCTGCATTAATCGTTCATCAGAAGAAATTACATCTGTATCCGTTATATCTCCGCATACATCTAAAAGAATTTCTCTTTGTCTTTTCCACTGCATATTATTAAAAAATATAGTGGAAGATACTAATTTTAAAATCTCAGTATTTGCAATATTTTCACAGATAAAGCTATTAAAATCTTTCTTATTACGAACTACATCGTCAATACTATAGCTCGTAATATGTCCTGAAAATTCTTTTTCAGCTTTACCATTTTGCTTAACCCATTTTTCTTTATAAATCTTTTTGAGAGTAACTTTTCTTCCATTATCCAACTCTAAAACAGCTTTTACAGTATGCTCGATGCCACCATCTTGTTTAGGATTACCAGTTAATGGGTCTGCTGACTTTATATCACTGTCCAATTTTTTATCTAAACTAGACTTATCAGTTAAAAGCCAATAATAAGCATCGGCAAGAGTGGTTTTACCCACTCCGTTTTTGCCATAAATGTTTTTATCTTCACCATCAGCTTCTAAAATAAAATGTTTTATATTTTTAAAATTACTTAGCTCTAAAGAAATAAGTTTCATTGTCTTTCTCCTTGTGCTATAATCAGATATAGTTTGATATTTTATTTTGTTCCGGTTGTCTTAGTTGCAATCGGAATTTTTTATTTTTGTCAATGCAATATTTTGTTTTTTTATAACTGATTTTAAAAATGGAACAACTTCTTTTGCTTTAAATACACCATTTCTTTTTATACATTCTTGTTTTTTTGATATTAAATAGATTTTCATATTATTAAATCCTTTCTTCAATCGGTTCTAATACAAAATATTCTTCATTAATACCAAAATCATCAATACTATATTTTTCACCTTTTTTATCAAGAATTTCACCATCGTTATTCATATGAAACCAATCTGCACCATAATTTTCAGCCTCATTTGGATTTGTATCTCTTACATATATCCATTTACCAAATGCCCATAATTTGATAGCCATTTTCTTATTTAATAATTTAATCATGCTTTTTATTTCCTTTCTTCTTAGGATAAAGACTCTTATCATAACATAGTCTGTCGTCAGCGCATACTGGAACCGCCAGACCACAAATTAGATGCAATATCTGAACTTGTCTTTTATAAAGTTTTTTCCCGCACCGCCAACAACGCAAAATTATTACCTCCTAATAAATCAACTATATACGCATATATCTTTCATACTCCGAATAAGGTATACGAATAAGCCTATCATCTCGTTTTGCCTTTATTTTGCCTGTTCTAATTCTTTCGTAAATGGTGGTATAACTTGTATCAAGTTTTTCAGCAAATTCTTCTATAGTAAGCCACTCTTTTCGGTTCATACTTAATACTTTTTTTACCTCTTCGGTTTCCTGGTAATTTTGATTAACTTTTTTAGCAATAGTAATCAATTCATCAAATTCACGATTGAATGCCTCTTTCATCTTTTCCAGATTGCGTATTTTAATTTCACATTCCAGTCTCAAATCTTCCATCAATTCACCTTCTCTTTTAATCTCTGCCAATTATTTAAACGTGCCATACTGCGTAAATAACACTGCACACCTAAATCAGTACGAAATTTATAATTTTGTTTGTTGTTCCAGAGTTTACCCACAGTCTGACCTACATATTTGACCATAATAGTTTTCTTATCCTCAGTTGTACCTGCATAATAGATATTACCTTCCTTATCTTTGTACTTCATAAATTACCTCTTACTTTCATTATTTCGGTTGCTGCCCGATATTAATAGCTATAAATTTAGACATAACGGTTTAATCAATAACCCACCGCCAAGCTTTCTTTTAGACATGGAGAATTTAGATAGTAATAACTAAGCATTTATTAATTTTTTAATATGATATAATCATCCTTGGAAGGAGGTGATTATCTTGTTATGGAAACTAATTATATTAATTTTAATTTTAATATTTGTATTTAGTATGGGTTATTCAAATATAATCTCTTTTTTATCTAAACCTTTAAATAGTTTTTTATCCTTTTTTCTAGGGATATCCGCATACGCCTTTAAATATTGGATATCTTATCGAAAATCTTATAGAGAAGCTTTATTAAAATGCAAATGGACTATTCAACAAAATCAAGCAATTTTAGAATTGCAAAAAATAAATATCATTGATAAAAAATCTATATTTGATAAATTAGAATTAGTACCGCCATATTTAGAGCACTATTCTGCATTAATAGATAATTCTATTAGAAATAACCTCATTTTATATAATGCTCAGATTACAAAATTAAAAATTTATCCTAATGAAAATAAAATATTTATTTCTGATATAGACATTTATCAATCAAATGCTCTTCAATCTGTAGATGGCGAAATTACTATAATTAACAAACTTCTAAAAAATCCTTTATTATTCTTTCTACTTCCATTTACTGTTGAATGGGTAGAAAACAAATTTTTAAAAAATAATATTAATAAAAAATAAACTCTATTAATATCTTTACAATCATTATCACTGCTATTATGGATGACCAAAAAAATATATCACAAAGCCATGAAGGATAGCATCCATAAAGAACATCTAAAGCTATCAATTTTTGACTTCTACTATCCCATTTAGATATATCAGGTTCTTCTTTTAATTTTTTTGCTATTGTTTTTTGAATTTTTTTTCTTTCTGGAAATGGAAACATTCTATCACCATCCTGTTAAATTTTTGTTATAATCATCTCTAAGAGTGGGTGGTTCCGCTACACTTGATATAGTAAAATCTGTTGCAACTTCTATAATCAAAGCTCGTTTAGGTATTTAGTTTCTTGTTCTATAGTTTCATCTAATACATTAAAAAATTTTTTATATACAGTCTTAACTCTTTCTGTTTCCAGTAAAAGAGTTGACTGTATATTTTTTTGTAATTTAAATTTAACATTTAACAAATCTTTTAATCTTTTTTGAGAAAAATATTTATTGATATCTTGTTCTGTCATAATTACATTTTGCCGTTCTTCAAGTTGCTGCTTGAGTTCGGCATTTTCTTTTTCTAATAAGTCTT
>ERZ791629.231-NODE-231-length-30068-cov-2.43025_pt1 | contig 30068 bp, 29 predicted proteins | sample MGYA00510057_ERZ791629 | MGnify/ENA primary metagenome ERZ791629 (study PRJEB30046, sample SAMN00715161) | human gut metagenome | study: EMG produced TPA metagenomics assembly of the A metagenome-wide association study of gut microbiota in type 2...
CTACGGCTACAAGCAGCGAGAGCGTGCCCAGCGGTAATATAACACCCTCGCACAACGTCCGTCTTGTCTTATATTTACCTACCTCCCCATAGTCCCCATCACCACAAGTGACATAATAGGAATCATAAGTATCGTAGATATCGGATTTAACGCCGCCGCTATATCGGTAGATACACCCAGCCTCTCGCTATATATTATTGACACAGCCGCTGATGATGCGAACATTGCCGCCGCTAATATCTGTCTCATAACTAGCGGTGCCGGAAGTACGCAATATATAAGCACAGCTGCAATAATACCAATAACATAACGCATTGAAAGCAGTGTTATCACTTCTTTTGCAGACTCTCTGCTCATATGAAGTTCTAATGACACACCTATCATTATCATTGTAAGAAATCCGTTTCCTTTTCCACAGAAATCTGCTGCCATCGTTATAAAATCCGGAAGCCTGCAATTAAGAAATGACAGTATTGTCATAATCATATATGTATCAAATGGAACTGATGTTAACAATCCTTTTAAAATTGTTAATACATAATTCTCATTTTTATCTTTACTGCCTCCATTAAGTCTCATTTTGCCTATTGCATAGGTTGTTCCCAATGTATAAAAAGAATCTCCGACATCAAACATACATAGATAAGGCACACCTGCTGGATAAAAGGTTGATAAGAATGGAATTGCAATACAGGCCATATTAAATCCCGAAGCATTAACCGAATATATTGCCTTTAATTCAGGACTTTTATCAGCCGAAACTATCTGTCCTGATATCACCATAACCGTATTAACCAGAAATCCCAGCAGTATCGCTATTACATAGTATACATTTACTTCTGCCCCAGCGAAGCTGCTTATTAAAGAAGCTGGCAGAGTAATATAAAATATCAGGTTTGACAACACCTTTTTGTCTTCTTTATGAAACAGCCCTGCTCTTTTTAAAATATACGACATCACCATAGTCAGCAGATACACAAGTGCAGTCATAACAACATTTACCATACTTCACCAGCTCCTACACAAATATATTATTTACTCTGTACCCATAACCCCAGTCTCAGGAATTATGTTACCACCATCTATTATATTGGCTGTGCCTGTAACATACTCTGCATCATCACTTGCAAGACTCTAAGAATTTTTTTGCAATTCCATAGCCTATTCCGCCAGCCGCACCCGTAATAACAGCTACCTTGGTATTGGCTTTTAACCAATCCTTAGCCATATCTATAGTGACATCAAGATATTCATCATCTACAGTCTTGGCTGTGTCACTGTCACTATGAGTCGCAAGCCACGCAAGCCTTGTAATGCGCCTTAATAATACGAACATCGGTATAAGCTTCTTGTCTTCGTCTGATAATTTTCTTACTTTTTCATAGCCTCTTACCCACGCTTCTTCAAACTTTGTCAGATTTCTCGAATAAGTAACAAGCGCACAGCCCATATCATACATATAAAATCCATAACCGCTGTCATCAAAATCTATTATCTGGTTGACACCATTATTATTAATCACATTATAAAAATGTAAATCTGCGTGGATAAGTCCGAATTTTTCATTGCTTCTGCCATAATAATTAAGCTTGTCCTTCATTACAGATGTACATTTTTCAAGTATCCTGTACTGCTCTTTAGTTAAAGCCTTATAATCACGCCACGAGCCCCATATTCCATCGTTATTGTCGCCAAAAAGATTGTTGATATCCCAGTAAAATCTCTTAATAACAACGCTCTTATCTCTATTAATTGACTGCATATGAAGCTTCGCTGTTATTTCTCCAAGGCTTTCAAGTCCTTTTATAAGTTCGTCATCTTTAAGCTCACCAAGTGGGCTTCCTTCAAGAAATGATATAACTGAAACATATACTTCTTCACCAGAAAATGTAGTCATTTTTTGAAGAAATCTGCCATCCCTGCCACGATATACGACTGGAAGTTCTACGTCCGTATCACGGTGGATTTCGTCCATCCATAATATTTCACCTTCCAGTTCTTCTATATTGTGATACCCCGGTCTGTGTATACGCAATACTACAGGAAAAGCTTCTTTAAATGTAATTTTGAATATAACATTTTCTGAATATTTCAATAACTTTACATCATAATCTTTATCAAAATCATACAGCAATAATAAATTATCTCTTACATCTTTTTCTAATGCCTGTCGTGTATCATTCATATAGCCCTCTTTTCCGCACATACATAATTCACTTAGAACTTTCCTGAAAAGTCACAATGAGTATCTTAAAATATCCTGCTTTAACTAATCTTTACTTCTAACCTACTTTGAAAGTGCCTGTGCAAGACCCCTATCCATTTTTTCAAATAATTCGTCCATAAATGCATCATCACACAAAAGTCCTAACTTTAACTGCAATGTATTAGGGTGGAGTCTTGAATTGTGTGACCATACGCCGTTATCAAATAATGGCTTGCATACTGTCTTGCTTGCATCTTCACAGTCAAAATTAATACCCATAATTACACCACGCTGTGTATAACCTGTAATAAAGCCATCATATTTATCAATAAGTGCATTAACTCTTTCTGTCAGAAGCTTGGCATTCTTATTAATATTATCAACTGTTTCTTTTCTTGTTGATATTTCAAGAACCTTCATCGCAACAACACAGCCTAATTCTGAATTACCACAGGTAGAACCGTGCATTCTTCCTATATCAAACATCCAGCTTGCCGCTTTTCTGTTCATAACCGTTGCTGATATTGGATATATTCCACCTCCAAAGCCTTTAGCTGTTGTAATCATATCCGGAACGAAGCCCTCGTGTTCAAAGCACCACATTTTTCCGGTTCTCATAAGACCTGTCTGTGTTTCATCTGCTATATACAATGTTCCATATTTCTCGCAAAGCTTCTTAACACCTGCAAGATAGCCCTTATCTGGAATTGGGAAGCCATAAGTTGCAAGAAGTGATTCTATAATTACACACGCTACATCTTCTTTCTTAAGCTCTGCCTCCATTGCATCAAGATCATTAAGGGGAACTTGTACGAATTCTCCAGGTGCTCCCTGACAAAGAAATGGATCTTTAAATCTTGCATCTCCTGTCGATACTGAAAGACCTGTATGTCCATGATAACAGCCCTGAATTGATACAACTCTCTTTCTTTGTGTAGCATATCTTGCACTCTTTATTGCAAGGTCAACTGCTTCACCACCACAGGTTGAAAAGCACGCATAATCAAGTCCGTCAGGACAAAGGCTTGTCAACTGCTCCGCAAGCAGTGCCTTGGTTATTCCTGTAAAATGGTGATTACCTATATCCAGCTCTGTCATAGCATCTGTTAAAGCACCTATAATCTCTTTATTTCTATGTCCTAAGTTGTAGGTACCACCATTAATATGTATATCTAAGAACTTTCTGCCATCCATATCCCAGAAATAATAGCCCTCTCTTTTGCCCATAACGATAGCCATATCCCTGTCAATCCATTCCTGTGTCTTTCCAACATTCCAATGTGCCAAACTTTTCTTTAATATATCTTCCTTAGTAATATCTGAATTATTAATATAACTCATAGACTACCTCTTTTCTATAACACTTATGTTACTGCTGCCATTAACTATACTATCTTATACTGGCTGTTGACTCTCTCAAACCTGCTCGGTGTAAGTGAAGTATTTTTCTTGAAATCCTTTATAAAATGTGCCTGATCATAATATCCAAGCCTTTCGTATATCTCATAAGTAAGACTGTTCTGCAAATAATATATTGCCTTCTGTATTCTTATTATTTCCGCATATTTTTTCATAGAAACCCCAACAGCTTCCTTAAACACACGATCAAGATATCTCTGGTTGTAGCCTACCTCCTCGGCTATCTTTGCAATATTTATATTGCCCTTACCCTTATGAATAATGCCTGCTATGCTTGCAATAATATTTTTCTTATCTGCAAAATGCCTGTCATACCGGAAATTATCCATAAAAATATCCACCATTTTTTCAAAATCATCTTCATTTTGAAGCATAGATGATATATTCTGTATATCATCTATATAAGCAAGGCATTTTCTGTCACATACTATGTCCGAAATATACTCTTTCATAAAATCTGGAATTACACCCGGTTCAAATTTAACTGCAAAAGTTTTCTTGCTTCCACTTATATATGCAGGGCTGACCTTAGTATGTGTTCCGCACGCATATGGAACATATCTGCCCTTTTCATATATAAACTGTATGTCTATGCAGGCATCAGGAATTGCATATATATCTTTCCTGCAATTATCAACTTTATATATCTTATTAATATAACCATCTTCTATTATGGTCTCTGTATATTTAACACCTTCTGATATAAGATAAGTCTTAACCTGCATAGTAACACCTTCTTTCTTATGTGCACTTAACTTCAGGCTTTTTATTAAGCTTCCTGTGTGCTTCCTGTATTAGTGCATTTTATATTAAAATCTGGATATTTTATCTTTATATAATCTTCAACAAGCTTTACAGCACCCTCAAATCCCACTCTTTCCGTATTTATAGTAAGATCATAGTTCACTGGGTTAGTCCAGTAGTTGCCTCCTGTATAATGTTCATAATATTCTGCACGGTATTTATCTGTCTGTGTAATTGACCTTGCCGCTGTGGCTTCATTAACACCCATTCTGTCCATAATCTCTTTAAGTGTAAATCTTCTTGGTGCTTCAATATAAAGGCTTATAACATTAGGTCTGTCCTTTAATATCCAGTCAGCACATTTTCCGACAATCACACAGCTTTCTGTATCGGCAAGCTGTTCTATAATCTGTTTCTGGTACTCAAATAACTTCTCATCTGATACAAACTTCCTGTCCTCTACTTTAGGAGAACGCTGCATTGGAAGTCCTTTAAGAAATGCCGAAAATACATTCTGGCTTCTCAATTTCTCATTAACCTCTGCAAATACTTCCTCATCAAGTCCACTCATCTGAGAGGCGAGCATAAGTATTCTGTTCTCATAACAATGTATTCCCAAATCATCTGCTATCTGTTTGGCAATTCTTTTTCCACAGCTGCCAAAGCCTCTTGCTACTGTAATAACCAAATTATCCATAATAATCCTCTTTTCTGCACGCGTTTCCTGTGCACATCAAGTTAGTGCCTGCTCACTTTGTTACATATATTCCACTGTTACTTAAATTTCAATTATTAAGCACCCTTCTTTACGCCGCTTTCCATATATCTTGTTAAGAATGTTCTTGTTCGTTCATTCTTAGGATTAGTAAATAATATATCCGGACTTTCGTCCTCAACAACATATCCGTTATCCATAAATATTGTTCTTGTTGATACATTTTTCGCAAATTCCATCTCGTGGGTTACAATTATCATTGTGAGTCCCTCATCTGCTAACTCTTTCATAACATTAAGGACTTCTCCTACCATCTCTGGGTCAAGTGCTGAGGTAGGTTCATCAAATAAAAGCACCTCCGGATTCATACAAAGACCTCTTGCAATGGCAACTCTCTGTTTCTGTCCACCTGATAACTGTGCCGGCTTGGCATTGATATATGCTGCCATTCCAACCTCTCTTAAATGCTTTATAGCCCTAAGCTTAGCTTCTTCCTTGCTAAGATGAAGTATCTTCTGTACACCAAACATACAGTTTTTTAATACCGTCATATTGTTAAACAAGTTAAATGACTGGAACACCATTCCAACCTGTGACCGGTATTTGGAAAGTGAACTTTGTGTATTCTTAACCTCTTCCCCGTGAAATAATATTTTGCCGCCTGTAGGTGTTTCAAGGTGGTTAATACAACGTAACAATGTTGATTTGCCTGAACCTGAAGAGCCTATAATACATACAACCTCACCCTTTGATATTTCAAAATCTATCTTTTTTAATACTTCGTGGTCACCAAATGACTTTACGAGATTTTCTACTTTAATAATTGACTCTGCCATAATAACCTCCATTCCTGCCTGCTTATCACTCATTATCAAGGAATTCAGTTGCAAGCTCATAATCGCTTCGTCCCTGTAACTTCTTTTCAACAACTGCAAATATTCTGTTAAATACAAAACATAAAACAAAATAAATGATTGAAATTACAATATATGATTCAAAATATTTGTAATATGCACCACCTGCCGTCTTTGCCATAAGGAACAGCTCTGATACACCGATAACGTTTAATACTGATGTCATCTTCAAATTATTAACAAATGTATTACACATCTCAGGTATTACATTCTTTAATGCCTGTGGAACAATTATGTAAAGCATTGCCTTGAAATGTGACATTCCCATAGCGAGTGCTCCTTCTTCCTGTCCTGCATCTACTGACTTAATACCTGCTCTTACTGTTTCACCCATATAAGCTCCGGTATTAAGTGTTGTAACAAGAATACCTGCAATAATTGAAGTTATCATTATGTCATTCTGTCTTAAGCCATAGTAAATAACCATTCCCTGAACAATCATTGGGGTATCCCTGAATATTTCAACATATACAACTACAATTATCTTTAATATTCTTATCAGGATCTTCTTTACTATATTGTCTTCTTTATGTATCTGTACTGTATTGATTATTCCTACTGCAAAACCAAGAATAAATCCTAATATTGTACCTATAAGTGACACATAAAGTGTTACCCAAGTAGCTTTTAAAAATAGTGTTGAGTATTTATTAAATATAAACCAGCTCCATTGGAACAGTGTTCCATCAGCACCTGGCGTATTGGCCGCTAATGCCACTATTGAACTATACATACCTTTACCTCCCATACATTTAATTATAAAAAGGAATGTGCATTATAGGCACATAGTGCCTTTTATGTAATAGGGAATTCTATCGGAATTTCCTGTTACATAAAAAAGCCACAGACTTCCCCTGTAAGGTCCTGCCGCCTTTGACAGGAAAGTCTGTGGACTTTTATTATTTTTATAAGGTTAAACTATTATGTAGTACTTTGTCAGATTAATTATCAACTATTACTTTAGTCTTATTTAGTTAGATGATGGCTGTAACTTAACCATTTCATCCATTAACTTATCAAATTCAGCCTTGTCATTCCAGTTAAGCTTATCAAGTGCTTCCTGAACTGTATCTCTCATTGGATCACCTTCCCTGAATACTATACAGCAGTCATTCGATGCACCCTCTGGCTCTGTGAAATCAAGATTGAGCATCTTTAAATTATTCATAGTTGAAAGTGCTGATATTGATGTTGTGTAATCAAGTATAACCATATCGGCTGTCTTATTCTGTACTGCAAGAAAACATTCTGATGATGTTTCATAGTCTGTTGCAATTACACCGCCAGGTACTTCGTCCTTGTAAGGTACATAGTTAGTTGCAATCTGTGTTGTTAACTTAGTATTCTTACCCGCAAACTGTGAAAGCTTAGTATAATTAGCATATTCACTATCTGCTCTTACAACACCAACAATCTGTCTTTTATAATAAGGTGTTGAAAAATCATATGTCTCATCTCTTTCAGGACTGTAGCATACACCAGTCATTACTGCATCATATGATCCATCCTGAAGTCCCATAAGTATTGAACTCCATTCAATCTTGTATACCTCTAATTCATAGCCAAGTTCGTCTGCAATTCTTTGTGCAAGCTCAACTTCATATCCATATGCATATCCATCTGCATTTTTAATCTTTACTGCCTGCTTACCATTACCAACCTCTGGTGATTCCTGTGTCCAATTGTAAGGTGCATATGCACATTCAAATGCTACCTTCAATACTTTCTTGTCTGAATCGGAACTCTTACTTCCACAACCTGTAACTCCTAATGTCATTGAAACCACAAGTGACATTTCAACCATTAACGATAATAACTTCTTCTTCATAACTTTTCTCTCCTTTCACCATTGCCATAGTAAAAAATACATACAGAAAAGGCGCCTAATTCACTGGAATTAGACGCCTTTGTCAATCTTGTATTCTGTTGACGCTATTAACATAGCAGATATATTAATATAATAATTGTAAAAATTTCACTTATGAATTATATACCACATTCTTATGCAGATTGCAATAGATAATTTATCTATATGCAGTTATAAGAAACATTGGTGCTTCTTTGATGTCCTTTTCTTTCAATAATTTCTTACCTATGGCTTTGTCTGCACTGCAATTACTAAATCCATTTTTTTCTAATAAAGCTATATCATACTCAGGTCTTTGGTGTCTTCCTATATCCATTGCTTTCGTGATATACGCATTTTCTGCTTCAAGTGCATAGGTCATTCCCTGGTGTCCGTATGGTTCTTCTTTCTTATCATCATCAATAAGCGTTGCATCCAGATTCTTCATATTGGCATAATTTGCATCATAATTTAACAGCACGCCGCCTTTTTTTAACACTCTGTGCCATTCCTTATAGGCTTTATCCACATCCATCAGGGAGTGTCCATGTAAGATTTCTCGTTATAACAACATCGAAGCTTGCATCTTCATATTCCAGATTCATAGCATCCATAACCTTGAAATTAACATCTGCCCCATACCTGTCAGCCAGAACTTCAGCCCTTTCTATCATATCCGGTGTTAAATCTATTCCCGTAACCTGAAGTCCTTTGCCATAAAGAAGTATCGCAAAATATCCAACACCTGTTCCAACATCAAGTACCTTTAAATTCTGTCCATTCTCCATAAGAGGACTTATATAACTCATAATATCATCAACCCATTCACGGCTTAACTCACTGTCAAGCTCATGCTCTCTTACATCTGAGAAATCTGCAACACGCTTAGTCCAGTAGTCTACTACCTTTTCTTCTATATCATACTTCTTATAACCATCTGACATATATGTATTATTATTCCTATCAACCTGTATATTATTATCTGCCCGTATATTATCTTTATCAGCTTGTATATTATTATTTATATCCTTATCCTGTATCATAATCTATATTCTTTCATAATCCACTACATATTTCTTATTATTTTATTCCCAGACTAACATTTTACTGCATATCCAGCTCTGCAGTTATCTCATAATAATCTGATGGGTGTGCAGTTAAACCGCTGACACCTTTCCCTGAAACAATTGACATTTTAAGATGCGATGCAAATATAAAAGCATTGTCGTCCAGTATTGTCTGTGTCATCTTTATTCCAAGCTGTTCCCTGCCTTCTGTATCAAATGTAGTACTGAGCTGTTCTTCAAGCTGTTCAAGCTGTTCATTATAATAACCACCACGGTTCTTTGACGAATTCTTAAGACAGTGTGTTGTAAAGAAATATTCAGGATCACCTGTTGGTGCACACACAAAGGCACTTGCATATATATCCCACTCACCTTTTTTAACATAATCAAGATGATTAGCCGTACAGTTAATCTTTACATCTATTCCTATCTGCTTTAATGATGCCTGAACATTTTCTGCAAGCAAAGGAAGCTCCTGTCTGCTTGGATATGTAAGCCACCTCAATGTAAGTTTTTCTCCATTTTTTTCAACATATCCATCACCATCTGTATCCTTCCAACCCGACTGTGCTAATAAATGTCTGGCATTATCAATATTATACTCTGCAGCTTTAACATAGCTGTCACCAAATGTATAATCTTTTGGAAATGGTCCTTCTGCCAACGTTCCATTACCTTTTAATAATACATTAGTAAAATCTTTCTTATTAATTGCCATAGCAATTGCAGCTCTTACATTACTGTCCTGCAAATTGACATTAGCATAATTCATCTGTGCAAAAAACGAACGTGAAGTTTCACTTGATGATATTGTATAATTGCTGTTATTAAACAGCGAAAGACTTGAATATGGCAGACCATACGCCGCATTAAGTTCACCTGACTGCAATGCCATTGTAAGAGTATCACCATCACTTATCGTCTTAACAATTATTTTATCAAGCCTAGGCTCTCCATTCCAGTAATTCTGATTCTTAACAAGTGTAAGTCCTGAGTCTGTCACAATCTCCTCGGCTATATAAGGTCCTGTCGCTGATACATTACCCTCATCAGTAATTCCTGCCTGCATATCAATAATACAGCCATAAGGGTCAGAAAGATAATTAATAAGTGCTGGCACCGGCCTGGCTGTTGTTATTATGACTGTATCAGCTTCTGCCTCAACCCTCTCTATATTCAAATCCCCTGCTGCTCTTTTATGCACCGCAACAAGATGTTCTATACATTCTTTAACAGCCTCACCATCAAGCTTTCTTCCACTTGTAAATGTAATTCCATCTTTTAAATTAATCTTCCAAGTAAGCTCATCTACATTCTCATAGCTTTCAGCAAGCCATGGCTCTAATTCCATTGTATCCGAATATTTAAAAAGTGTCTCTCCAACGCCATATCTTATGCACGCCCAGCCTGAATATCCGTTATGTGGGTTGACATCTGTCTCATCATTTTCTGCGTTAAATGTTGTATCTCCATAGTAGAATACTTTCTCTGTGGAAGCTGTACTTTTCCCACAGCCGGCAATACCTGATACAGCTGCCATTACAAGTATAATTCCTGCTAATTTTATTATATTCTGCTTTAATCTATCTATATTCATTCTGCTTTCACCTAATTTATCTATTCTGGTTCTGTTATTCTTCATTATAATTTCTTTTAATTTATATATGCATATCCTGTTGTTCTTCATTTTATTTATCTTTAATCTGTTCATAATTTATATACCTCATCTTATATATTTCTTATCTTTAAAGTACCGACTTTATAAGAAGCCTTGTATATTCTTTTTCCGGCCTGTTGATAATATTATCTGTGTCTGAATACTCTATTATTCTTCCGTCCTTCATAACAGCTGTCTTATTGCATATCTGGCTTACAAGAGCAATGTCATGGCTTATGAATAACACTGTCATTTTCCTGCTTTGCTGCAACTTCTTAATAAGTGCAATTATCTGGCTCTGCACTGTAACATCAAGCGCACTTGTAGCTTCATCACATATAAGAAACTCCGGCTTCACAGCCAATGCCCTCGCTATTGCCGCTCTCTGGCACTCGCCACCGCTCACCTGTCCTGGATATTTATTAACATATTCCGCTGAAAGTCCAACACTTATAAACAATTCCGACACAAGATTATCACTCTTATTATTTCTTATAGCTTCATTAACACTTTTTCCTAATGTGTATTCAGGGTCAAAGGAAGCTATCGGCGACTGATAAATCATCTGCATATTCTTATAGATATTCCTCATTTTACGGGCATTATATCCGCTTATATCTTCACCCTTAAATATTACCGAACCCCTATCTGGCTTAACTATATTGGTTATAATTCCAGCAAGTGTACTTTTTCCACAGCCGCTTTCCCCAACAAGTCCTACACAGTCGCCCTCTTCTATAACCAGCTTGTCTATATCTACAGCCATTTTCACATCATACGCCTTTTTAATATTATTAAGCTCTAATATTGTACTCATCAGCACACTCCCGTCTTAACACTGGAACAGCCGATATAAGCTGTTTCGTATATTCTTCCTTTGGATAATTCATGATTATCTCTGTATCTTCGTATTCTACAATCCTGCCAGATTTCATAACAATTATTTTATCAGCAAGCTCCCTAACAACATTTATATTGTGCGACACGATAATCATTGAAGTATCTCCACTGCATTTTATGTCTTTAAAGATATCCACAACCTGCCTCTGTGCTATAACATCCAATGCACTTGTCGGCTCATCTGCAAGCAGCAAATCAGGCTTCATAAGCATAGCCATCATAATTCCAACTCTCTGGTTCATTCCACCTGATAACTCAAACGGATAACTGTTAAGAACCTTGATAGCATTTTTAATATTCATCTGTTCAAGCATATGAACTGCTTTCTCATCAATTATACGCTTTGCCTTTCTTTTATCTTTTACGGCTTCATTACTGAAAATACTCTCATAAAGCTGGCTCTTTATTGTTCTTACCGGACACATTGCTCTCTCGGTATTCTGAAATATCATACCTATGTTACTGCCTCTTAAACTTTTCAGACACTTTTCATTACCAGTTATATCCACTCCGTTATATTCTATTACACCACCGTCTATATGCCCCTCCTTAGGAAGAAGTCCTATTATGGCTTTAATAAGTGTGCTTTTTCCGCTTCCTGATTCACCTGCAATCCCTAATATCTCACCTTTTTTAAGCTGGAACGTTACATTTTCCAATACTGTGCTGTCAGAATAGCTTACAGATAAACCACTGATATTTAACTGAGTGCTGTTAAGACTATCTATGTCCTTTTTATTCAATTTTTCCTTATTGTCTGCCTGTAATATCACTTAAAGTATCTCCTAACATATTAAACACAAGTACAGTAATAAATATTGCCAGACCCGGTGCTATAACAACCCATGGTGCTGTCTGCATAAAGCTCCTGCCTTGACTTACCATAAGTCCCCACTCTGCAAGCGGAGGTTCTGCTCCAAGCCCTAAGAATGACAACCCAGCAATCTCCATCATCATATTTCCAATATCAAGAACCGCTGTTACTATAATCATATCTGCAATATTAGGTATAATATGCTTTATTAATATTCTTATTGTATTAAGTCCTGACATCCTTGCCACCTGTATATATGGCTCATTCTTTATGGCAAGCACCTCTGCCCTTGCTATTCTTGCATACTTGGGCCACGATATTAGTGCAAGTGCAATAACGGCACTTACTAACCCTCCTGACATTACGCTTGCAACCGCAATTGCAAATACCAGCCCCGGAAATGCAAGAAATATATCTGACAGCCTCATTATAATGCTGTCTATAATTCCACCGTAATAACCACTTATTATTCCAGCAATACAGCCTGTTAACGTTATAATCACAACAAGTGCAAATGATGATGACAACGATATTCCTGCTCCTTTAATGACGCGTGATAACATATCACGCCCATACTGGTCAGTTCCTAACAGATGATGACTATCTGGCGGCATAAGTGCGGCTGACAAATCCTGCTCATAAGGATCATATGGAACAATTACATCTGCCAATACCGCTATAAGCACTATTAATAATGCAAATATAGGCCATATAATTAAGCTTGTATTGCTTTTATTATTTTTTCCCCTGAATATCAACCGCTGTCTGTTATTATTGACATTTTCTGTTCTTTTCTTAATCTTCATAACAATCTCCCAGACGTATCCTTGGATTGAGATAATGGTATACTATATCTGTTATAAGATTAATAACTACATATATAATTGCCATCCATATCACATATGCCTGTATAACCGGATAATCTCTCATCGTAATTGCATCTATCGCCATTTTCCCTACTCCGTCCCACATAAATATGCTCTCAACAATAGCTGTTCCACCAAGCAGTGAACCTATTGATAATGCGAGCAGTGTTATGATTGTAAGCAGGCTTGATTTAAGTACGCTTCCTGTAATTATCTTTAATCTGCCAACACCTCTTGCTATAGCACCCTGCACATAATCCTTCTGTAATTCATTAATCACAGCCGTCCTTATCTGTCTTATATATCTTGACGACATTGCTATTGCCAGGGTAACTGCTGGCAGTATCACGCTTTTAATTCCTGCATTCATTCCCATAACCGGCAGTAAATTAAGCTTCAGTGCAAATATGTATATAAGCATTATGGCGGCAAAAAAATTAGGCATTGAATTGCCTAAGAAACTTAATAACCTGATAATATAATCGATACACCGGTTCTTATTAACTGCCGCAATAATTCCAAGTGGCAATGATATTATAAGTGTCAATAATATTGAAACCACACATAAATATATAGTCGCTGGAAGCTTTGATATAAATGTTGCAAACACGGGCTTTCCTGATATATAGGAATTACCCATATTGCCTGTAATAACGTCCTTAAGCCACACAACATATCTGACAATGACTGGCTGGTCAAGCCCCAGTTCTTCTCTTAATTCATTCTTCTGTTCTTCTGATATAGCCGTTCCCCTGTTAGCCTCTAACATATCTATTGCATCTGTATTGCTTACATTTACAAGCAGAAAAGACAGCAGTGTAATGCCTATAATAATAGGAATAAGCTGTACCAGACGCTTTATTATAAACTTCTTCATAAATACCTTTTCTAATAGTCTTATATTGTCTGATTAGTATAACAATAAAAATGGAATGGCACAATTATTTTTTAATCGTGTCATTCCATTCTGTTATACCTATATTAATTAAATCTACTTAAATAATCACGCTGTATATATTACAGCTTCACTATCAGATATTTATTTCTTTAATTCCTCCCTTACAAATGCTAAGAATTGCTCGCCAATCCTACTTACTGCTTCGTCACATTTTTTGATATATCCAAATAACACTTTCCTTGTGTCATCATATAATGGAATACCATCAAAATTAGGCTGTTTGCTGAAATGGCTGCTGCTTATATTACACAGCCTGGAATATTTCAGCATATAATTCATAACATAATCACTATTAGTAATAACAGCAACGTGTTTGTTAAATTCCTCATCATCTTTTCTTATATTATCCCAATAATGATTAAGGGCAAACTCATCTTCGTAGCACTGAACAAGCATTTTATCTTTAAGATAACTCTCAACATCTTTATCCTTAGGTGCTTCATTATTGCCATAATATAAATAAGCCTCATTATCCTTAAGCTTAACAAATTGAAGATTATGCTTTTTAAGCTTATACTCAATCTGCTGCAGCTGGTTATCCATAAAGAATATAAAGCCTAATTCATCAAGCCCCGTTCCAACACGCTCAATAACGCTGTTGACACTTCCCTCCATTATATTATATCTGACATTCTCATCAGAATATTTGATGTAATAATCCGTAAAGCATCGCGCCACCCACGAACTTGGATTGCTTGATATGCTGAATTCTTCCCTGTCATCAATCTTATATATCTGTGCAAGCTGGCGTTCCTGTTCTAATATCTTTCCAGCATATTCATACGCCTGTCTGCCACGCCTTGTAAGTTTAATGCCCCTGTTATCCCTTTCAAATACTTCAAAGCCAAGCTTCTCCTCAAGACTTCTTATAACCTTACTGACATTGGGCTGTGTTGTATACAATACTTCTGCCGCTCTGCTGAAAGACGAAAGATCTGCACACACGACAAAATATTGTAATTCCTTTACCTCAAGCATATTAATCACCGCTGTATTCTTTAACTATCTTGTCCACATCAATATTTCCAGCAAGAAAATCTACCCAGAACTGCTTATCACTGGAAAATTTCAGGTTAGCATCCTTCTCAAATCTGTCTAAGAAATCTAATACCTTCTTATAATCACTGCTGTTATTATACGGAATATCCCAAAGTTCTGTCTTATTGCCGTCTTTATCAAATGAAGCACAGGAAATGCCCTGCTCTGAAAATACTGTTATATACCACGTTACATTTTCATCATCATCACTTGTGCTTGCAGTTTCCCTTGTACTCTCTGTACCAGATATTCCCGCACTTGTATTACCTGTAAGAAGTGCTTCCTGTGTCTTAGACATATTCACAGCCTTAGTTTCTTCAGGGTCACTTGGAAAAAGTCCATCTGTAAGCTCATAATCAGCCTTATCAGATGTATCATCACCTGCTACTGTCTGTGACACAAAACCATATGCCGCTGTCCTAAGTGCCGCACTTGCCGCCGCATTAGCCCTCATATCTGACCTTGCACCAGCCGCCGCTCTATCTGCCGCCTTATCCTGCATCTCCTTAAGCCTCTTTAAGTTCTCCTTGAAATCATCAACGTAGTCGTCTATTCCGTCAAGCATTTTGTCCCACTGCTTATCAGACATACTGCGCCAGTCATTCTCATCAGCATTTTCATTAGCAAGTATCTTCTGATTGTAATAATCAGTATAGCTTTCTCTGAATGTCTGTGTACTAATATCCATTTTTCTCCTTTCTGCCGCTGTTCAGTCAGTCACAGCCGCTCCACTTTCCTGTACGGTCCAAGTGGTAAGTAAAATAAATCTGCATAAAAAAACACACTTATCCAACAGCAATCAATCCATTGAATAAATGTGCTCTCCGTAGCTTAATGTATATCGGCATATGTATACATTTTCTTAATAAAACTGTACATTTTTTTCAATGAGCTTATCACCCTCATATCTTAACTTTATTGTAAAAAATCTCTGTTCATCACTAAGCAGAAGCTTTAAAAATACAGCATCACCCTCCCACGTTGGAAGCTCTAATATTTTATCTTTACTAACCCAGCAAAGGTCGCCTTCATCACATATGCTTACCTCACCGTCATAGTCATTCGCGGTAAACAGACACATAAGCTCAGGCTCACATTCATCACTTATAAATGTTATAAGCCCCCTGAAACGATATGCTGTAAGTGTAAGTCCTGTCTCTTCCTTCGCTTCCCTTAAAAGACATTCCTCTGGTGTCTCACAGCCCTCTGCGTGACCTCCAACACCAATCCACTTACCCTTATTGATATCATTTTCTTTCTTGGTTCTATGTAACATCAGATAGTTGTTATCTTTCTCAATATAACACAGAGTTGTCATCTTCATAGTTAATCTCCATATCTTGCATTATAAATATGTCTGTATTTTAAAATAGATATCTCGTCCACAATATAAAGTTCTTGATAAGCTTCATTCTCTTTTCCCTGTATGGCGTAAGCTCCACAGGTTCTACATCATATGGATTGTCGTAACTTCCATCTGCATCAGCCTTTCTTGCTATATGCTCATATGACTCCATAGCTTCATTTAACTGGCTGTTAATCTCCCTGCTGTCAATTACAAGCATAAGCTCCGTATCCAGATAGACGCTTCGCATATCCACATTAAATGAGCCAATGACCGATATATTATCATCTATAAGTATTGACTTTCCATGATAAGAATATCCGCCCTCGTACTCCCATACTTCAAGCCCGGTATTAAGTATTTTATCTTTATTAACATAATAATCTGCCGAGCCAAATGGATTACCATTATTACCAATAGAATTAGTCATCAAAGATACATTTTCTACCTTATCACATACCTCAGTAAGTCCTTCATACATATAATCATTACATATTATATAAGGTGTATGTATCTTCACCTTAGCATCTGCCGATTTCATAAGCCTTACAAGCTGATACCACACAACCGGCTTCTTTACCTTGTAATCTATCGGATTGCTAAGAAGTGCTATGCTGTTGACCTCCACTGTCTCACTGGCATAATCTGTATTGTCTACGAACTCCTGATTATCAGCACAATATGCCTCATAACCTGCTAAAAGCTCATCTTTGGCTGTCTTAACCTTGTCCTTTGCAGCTATCTTTTCTTTATAAGAAGTCTTACTGCTTGATAAAAGAGTCTTGCTCTCCTTATAGTTCCACACGCTGTCATAATAGTCTATAAGCTGGTTGACCGAACTGTTCTCATCTGTCTTGGCACAATATACTAACACATCTCGGTCATAATTCTTATGTCCCTCATTATCTCCAAGGAAATAATTAAATGTATTACGTCCACCAAGAATATAATTCTGCCTGTCTATAACTATATATTTGTCGTGCAGTCTTCCCATTGACTTATAAGACTTTAACGGATTGACCTTGTTATATATCTTAACTGTTGCCTCTGGCATAGCCGCAAGTGCCTCAAAATACGCATTGCCCCTCATTCTAAGAAAACCTGACACTCCATCAACTATAACATTAACCGATACTCCCCTGTCTGCCGCATCAATAAGTGCACCTAATATAAGCTTTCCACTATCATCAGACCTGAAATCAAAGGTCGAAAGTATTATTTCTTCCTTTGCCTGGCTAATCATTCTTATACGTTCTTTTAACGCATCATTATTATCCTCTATTATCTTGGCTCTCTCAGGACTAGTCTGGCGTTTTAAAAGATCCGTGTTATCTAATTCCTGTTTCTCACCATCTGTAAGCTTCGGCTGCTTTTTGTAGCTTACAAGTGCAATCGTAACTATTCCTATTATCACAGCAAGAACAAAACCTATCACAGATAATATTACATACCTGACACGTATTGTATGCTTCTTAACTTTGTCCATAGTCTTTTATACAGCCTGTCTTATTAATTATCACTAATATAATCGAGCAAATATATCTAACACTTTTAATGTATACAACATATCAATATATCCGCATATCTAATATATCCAACATATCTAAATATATTATAATAATGTAATTGTAACAGGCTTCCTTTCTTCTATTATGTGCCAGGCATTTTATATCTGTGTATACATTACTTACTAAATATTTTATTAATCCTGGCTATTTTAATTCTTATTGGTATATAGATACATAACCATATTATAACAAAAATAGCAACAAAAATAATCGTAAATGTGAGTATTTTATCTACCGTAATCCAGCCATTTGAAAGATATATATAACCCTTCGATATTCGGTTGGATTTTGGAGTTGAATGGTATTTTTGATACTTTATAGTGAATTTTATTAATCTTCATAGTTTTAAATACTATATCAAGAAGTATTGTTAATAATAAAATCTTGACATCTCTGCCACGATGTATTATTATCACAATAGTTTGAGTATCAAAACATTGTGATAATGGTTTAATAATTCTTGTATACTCCAACAATATATACATAGAAATGAGGATTGGTTTAATATGAATCTTAGTACAAATAAATATAAGCTTCCCGAATTACATATTGGTAATAAAACAGCAAGAATTCCAATTATTCAAGGTGGCATGGGTGTTGGTGTCAGCTTAAGCGGTCTTGCAGGTGCAGTAGCAAAGGAGGGGGGAGTCGGAATTATTTCAACTGCCCAGATTGGTTATGATGATGACGCATTTGAATATGATCAGGCCGGCTGCAATTTAGCAGCAATAAAGAAACATATCCGTAAAGCTAAAGAAATTGCCGGTGGTAATGGACTTGTTGGCGTAAATATTATGGTTGCACTTAAACATTATAAAGAACATGTAAAAGCAGCTGTTGCAGCAGGTGCCGATATAATTATCAGCGGTGCTGGTCTTCCGATAGATTTACCAGCACTTGTAGACAAAGCCTGTCAGACTAAGATAGCTCCTATCATATCATCAAAAAGAGCTGCACAGCTTATATTAAAAATGTGGTCACATAAGTATGACCGAACCGCTGATTTTATCGTAATAGAAGGACCAAAGGCTGGCGGACACCTCGGATTTTCTAATGAACAGCTGAACAATACAGCTTCACTTGATTTCGATAATGAAATAACTAATATTATAGAATGTAAAAAAGAATATGAAGATAAATACTCAAAAAAAATACCTGTTATTGTTGCAGGTGGAATATTCGATAAACAGGATATTATTCATGCAATTAACCTTGGAGCCGATGGGGTGCAGATAGCAAGCAGATTCGTTGCTACTAAAGAATGTGATGCATCACCTGCTTATAAACAGGCTTATATCAATGCCAGACAAGAAGATGTTCAGATTATCCAAAGTCCTGTCGGAATGCCTGGAAGAGCACTTCGCAATGCATTTATTAAACAACTTGACAATTCAAGAATTCCTATTTCCAAATGCTACAATTGTCTTGAAAAATGTAACCCTGCAAAGGTTCCATATTGTATTACAAAAGCTCTTATAAATGCTGTAAAGGGAGATGTGGATAATGGCTTAATCTTCTGTGGTGACAATGTTGGCCGGATAAATGAAATTACAACTGTAAACTCACTTATGAAGGAACTTACAGAATAACTACCTTGCACCACTGCCAGTTAATTGCCAGCAGGATAATCCGGCTGGCAATACTAAATACTGTGCCTTATAGTGCTTCTTAAATTCCAATCATACAAATAAACTATCCCACTGGTAATATTAAATACTGTGCTTTATATCCTGGCTGGCAGTCCAATTGTTCTATACTCTCTTATAAATAATAGGAACATCATATCCGAAGGTTCTCTTTCCATTCACCTCCATGCTTTCTGATACCTCAAGACAAGCTTCTGAAAAACGCTCCCATAATCTGAATCTCATAACTGGTGTAAACTGGCTTACGCTTCCTCCCTCCCAGCTTCCATTATTTTCCTTATATAATGCTGGCGTAAACTTCTCAGATTTTTTAAGTTCACTATAATCTACACTCTTCATTGAGTTATAAGAAAATGTATTCTTGTCTTCTCCTGCAGGAATTTCATAAGAAGAAAGTATAACTCCAGCGTTACTATCTGTAATCAGAAATAAATGTGGTGACGCATGACGTTTTCCATCTGTTTCATAATAACTTTCCTCTACAACAAATATTCCGTTAAAATCCTCTGGAATATTTTTTATTTTATCATTGCAGACTGTGTTTATATGTTGTGCATACGGAAAGCTTTTACCAGCCTCCTTCATTTCCATAAACTGTTCTTTGTTATCAAATTCTCCAGTCATAAGCTCTACAAACTTTTTAATTTCCATCATAATGTTATGCCTCCATATGATAATATTTTGTTATATTTATAATTGTAATAATATGAACAATGAACGTAAATTCTACCGCTTAGTGATGCCTCAGAGCTGCTCCACATAATTCTAAAACAAAAGCTTAAGTCCCATAGCTATAATCCACATATATGCACAAGTTTTCGGAATCATTAAAAGTCCAACCTTTGGTTTAGTTTTGCTGAATAAGGTTACTGGTATATAGCATCCAAATGAAATAATAATTGCTGCTACCATCCTTGTCAGATGATATCCATAAGCATTTCCTGAAATCAAATATAGAATAATTACTCCTATACCTGTAACTGCAAAGACTGAATTTCTGATAACGGATAATTTCATATTTCCCTCATCTGTACACCAATTATTCTGTGGGAACATACATATTACAATTCTAACAATTGCTGATATCCATATTATAACCTCAATTATTACTGGTATTGTAAACCCTGGAAATGTAAATTTCCAGATATACATCAAAATAATATAAAAAGCTGTCATTGTAATAGAAGATATCTGCAATCCAATTCCTAGCTGTTTCTTTATCTTATCACTACTTCCACATACTGCTCTGATAATTCTTGGCACAAGATGAAATGCATCTCCTCCGCAAAGTGTTAATGTTAATATTCCATAAAGAATAAATAACATATCCCCATTTGAATATATAAAAAATAATATTGCAGCAATAAGATCAAATATAAGATATGCTGCATCAAATATTGCTTCCATAACATCTGGAAGCTGTGGTTTATAATTGTTCTGCTTCATTACTAGTTCTGCTCCCTATACTCTTTTAAATATTTTTCTGCATTATTGCAGATCTTATCAAACACATCTATACACATATGCTTTTCTTCTTCTGTTAAGCCACTTAAAACATCCTTAGCAAACTGTTTCTGTGCGTTTATTCCTGCTTTTACAATTACCTCCGCCTTATCTAATAAAACAATCTCAATATGCTTTTTATTATCCTTACTTTGTATTCGTTCAACAAGACCTTTATTTTCAAGATTCTTTAGTGATGTTGAAACGTGGGATTTTGTTGATTTTCTAATCTTTACTATGTCTGCTGCTGTATTATTGGTGCCAGTATAATGAAGAAACATAAGTATATCATATTCCATCTGCGTTAATTCATACCTGTCGCACACTTCTCCTGAAAGTAATTCATAATAGCTTGTGATTGTTTTATGCTTATCCCAGAAATACATCCTGACCTCCTTTACCATCGTTCTTTTTAGAACGATTATAGACAGATTATTCTGTTATGTCAATCATTTTTTCTTATTCAACTCACAAAATCTTTACGCTATTTTGTGTAATGATTTTTATGTAAGCATTAGTGATAAAATAAGAGCAAGTACTGAAAGGTTTTCGTTGCCTTAGCACTTGCTCTGCTTCTTTATATCAAAGTTATTATATATAGTTGTATGTTGATGATTTGCTGGTCTTTAATTTTTTCATCAATCTTATTGCACTCTTTTCGCAAGCCTGCAATCTTACTTACGCCAGATTCTTCTCACCTTCATTTTGTTTCTTTTCCGCCATTCTCATAACTTCCTTCCATGCCGGTGAGAACAGGTAATAACCTATCATTGCAAACATTCCAAAGCTGAAAGAGATTGGGAAGCACAACATTACCCATGTTCCATCAAAGTATCTGCTAATAATATAGGCACTTGGAATTCTGACTGCCCAAAGCATAAGAATGTTGACAATTGTAGTATAACGCACCTTTCCAGTTCCGTTTACAATAGATATTATACAGTTAAAGATAGCATAAAACCACTGTGAAAGTAACATGACAACAACATGTCTGCTAGCATACATCAATACCATTTCATCTGACGAGAAGAAACGGATTATAGGTTTATGTATCATTATAAAAAGCAATCCAAAACTTAATGTAATCAGACCTGAACACAATGGAATTCTCCAGTGTCCCTCTTTAATTCTTGAATATTTCTTAGCACCATAATTCTGTCCTGAAAATGTAGTGGCCGCCGAAGATAATCCTGTAATTGCTATGTTAGCGCATCCTGTAATTCTTCCTGCTACTGCACCTCCAGCCATAAATATAGCACCCTGCGAGTTATTAAATGTCTGTAATGCAACATGTCCTAATGAATAAAGAGAATTGTTAAGTCCAACGGGCAAACCAATAGCCAGAATAGCTTTCATCATTGTTCCAGAAAATCTTCTAGGCAAATATGTAAACTGTATCTCCGGAAACTTCTTTCTTATATAAACAATACTTACAATCCATGAAATGAACATAGCAATACTTGTAGAAAGTGCTGCTCCGGCTACATCCATTCCAAACCCTGCAACAAACAATAAATCAAATACTATATTAGAAACACAGGACACAACCAGAAACCATAATGAAGCCTTGCTGTCTCCAAGTCCTCTTAAAATACCAGCATTCATATTATAACCCAGATTACCAAGTGTACCTAAGAACACAACCCTCGTATATATTAATGCGGCATTCCACACATCCTGCGGCACTTTCATGAATTCCAGAATATATGGTGCTGCAAACCATCCAAGAATTCCAATCGGAATACCTACAATATATATAAGTGTTATTGAAGTTCCACATACTGAAACAACCTTTCCCGATTCCCTTGCTCCGGTATATTGTGAAATAAGAATAGACACACCTGTTCCTATTCCTAAAAAAACACATAATAATACTTCAACCGGCTGTGAACTCGTTCCTACCGCAGCTAAAGATGTATCTCCACAATATTTGCCTATTACAAGTGCATCAACCGTAGTATATAACTGCTGCAAAACATTTCCAATAATAATCGGTATCGCAAACAGTATAATATTTTTCATTATATGACCTGTGGTCATATCAATCTTCCCTTTTTGTGAATCTGCCATGGTAATCTCCATTCCTGAATCTGTCTGTATCTGTTGTTTATAATAATACTGTAATTGAATTACATTTTCTAGCGATTTATGGCATAGAGTACAGAAAAAGTGTCTAACTCACTTTCAAACAATCCCAGTATTTATGCATATAGCACAGAGCGGACGAAGTTATGAAGAAATCATGCAGTACCTGCACAGTAAATCTGAAGAGGTGTGACCAAATGTTAACGGAATACTATTTTGCAGTCAGGTATGGCGATATAATTATTCTTCTCTATCATGAAGTTATGATGTCTGTACGGGAATTATTATTTAAGAACAGCCAGAAGAAAAAGACGTTGATTTGCGAAAGAACATGATATATGTATGACGGAAGCACAGATTCAAGGTGCCAATAACATGTAAATTTCCAGCCTGAGATGCCTTTAGGGCTATCTCGGGCTGGAAATTAAGGTTTTTCAAATTTTTTTCAAACAATTTGACAATTTATATTTCTAACACCACATAAGTCTTTATTTATTACCTATGCTGACAATCTTGTAATATGCCCTTTCTGTAATGGCGAATACGATAGCATATATTACACAGAACACAAGAACCGTTCCAAGAGTACACCACATAAACAGATTTACATTTCCAAGATTAAGCATTGAAAGAATCATCTTAATAATTCTAAATGATACAACAATATGAATTGCTGCCATTATAAGAGGAATAAAGAATACCATAAGCATCTGGCTTCTTATTGTCTTTTTAACTTCTGCTCTGCTCATGCCAACCTTCTGCATGATTTCAAATCTTGCCTTATCTTCATAGCCTTCTGATATCTGCTTGTAATAGATTATGAGTACAGTTGCCATTAAGAATAATGAACCTACAAACATTCCTATAAACAGGAAGCCTCCATACATCTGATGAAATTCCTCAGCCATCTCATATCTGTTGTCTGAAACTATCCTAACCCCTTCAAGGTCAAGGGCATCCAGTTCTCTACTCATTGCAATACTCTGTTCTTTTGTAAGATTAGTATCAAACTGAACTACATAATCGTAGGTTGCAGCTTTTCTTTTCTCAACCACGTTACCACTCTGCATTGCATCAACGATTTTCTCCAAAGTCTTCTCACTGTCTACTATGAATACATAACAAGGGACAAGCTGTTCAGTATTTTCAATTCCAAGATGTGCATTTTCTAACTTTGTAATAACCTTTGCCACCTTAAATGTACTTGTTTCATCATCGATTGACAGCCTTACATTAGCAGCTTTATAGCCATTATTTTTATAAACAATAACCTGACCTTCATTAAGCTTATAGTTACTCTTCTCCAACTTATTAAAATCATCAACCGTCATACACAAACAACCCGACAGATTATCCATATACGCACCTGACATATTAGATTGCTTTAACACCTGAAACTCACCGCTCTCACTACTAGCATTGCAAAATAATGTAATAGAAGAAACACCTGAGTAATTAGATGTGGTTGCACCATATTTTTTTGCCATCTCATCAACAACATTTTCAACCATATCAGTATCCTTCTCGCCGTAGAATGAAGCACTCAGGTTAATCTCATTAGGGCAAGCCGTATTCAGTGTATCCTCCATACCAAGATACATAGACACCGTAGTTGATACGCTGATTAAAACCATAGTTGAAAGAATACATATATTGGCCAGCCCAACTGCATTTTGCTTCATTCTGTAAAGCATTCCAGATACACTTGTAAAATGCTTTGTCTGGTAATAAAACTTTTTGTTTTTTCTAAGAAGCTTAATAAATGCAATGCTTCCTGCTGTAAACAGACAATAGGTGCCCACAATAACAAGAATAACCGCAACAAGGAAATTATTCATAGCCTGAAATGGGGTTTTTGCTGTCAGTGCAAATGTGTAGCCTGCGCCCATAGTAAGAACGCCAATTATTGTAAGAAGTATCTTTGTCTTTGGCTCCTTTTCACCAATCTGTCCACCGTGAATAAGTTCAATCGGCTTCGTAAGATGAATTCTTGCCAGGTTATAAAGTAAAATTGCAAAAAATACTAATGCCATTGTGACAAGAGTATTAACTACTGCTTCACTTGGAATCTGAAACGCCGGAATTTCGCTAGAGCCAATAAGCTTAATCAGTAAAAGAAACATCAGCTTTCCAAATAGCATACCCATAAGCATTCCAATGCCTATACTTACCACTGCTGTAAATAATGTCTCATAAAACATCATCTTTGCAATATGCCTTTTTTCCATTCCAAGAATGTTATAAAGTCCAATTTCCTTTTGTCTTCTCTTAATTAAGAAGCTGTTGGTATAAAAAAGAAATACAACTGCGAAAATCATCGTAACCCACATACCAATATTCAGGAGCACAATAACCATATCACCGTGATTCATATTTCTTACATTCTCATTATGAAGTATTGAGCCCATCATAAAATACATCATAATAGTAAGGATGCAGGTTATAATGTATGGAAAATAAGTCTGTCTGTTCTTATTTATATTAGACAGCGCCATTTTAGGATAAAATGCTTTACTCAAGGCTCTCACCTCCTGTTGCCAAAACAGTCAGTGTATCAGAAATCTTAGTGTACATTTCCTCGTCTGTCATTGATGCCTTGTATATCTGATGGAACACCTCTCCATCCTTGATAAATAACACTCTGCCCGCCTTGCTTGCAGCCTTAGTGCTATGAGTTACCATAAGTATTGTCTGACCACGTCCGTTAATCTTGCTAAACAGCTCTAAAAGCTGGTCTGTAGACTTTGAATCCAGCGCTCCTGTGGGCTCATCTGCCAGAATAATCTGAGGGTTAGTAATAAGAGCTCTCGCAACCGCTGCCCTCTGCTTCTGTCCACCTGACACCTCATATGGGAACTTTCCTAATATAGACTCAATTCCCAGCTCCTTTGCAATTGGCTTAAGCTTCTCTTGCATGCTATCATACTTCTCCCCTGACAACACCAGCGGAAGGAATATATTGTCCTGCAGTGAAAATGTATCTAACAAATTAAAATCCTGGAATACAAAGCCAAGGTTCTTTCTTCTAAATGCTGATAATTCCTTTTCTTTAATATCCACTGTATTCTTGCCATTAAGAATAACCTCACCACCTGTAGGCCTGTCGAGCGACGCCAGTATATTAAGAAGCGTAGTCTTTCCTGAACCAGACTCTCCCATAATAGCCACATACTCGCCCTGCTCAACGCTGAAATTCACGTTAGAAAGCGCCTGAACCTGATTAGAACCTAACCTTGTTGTGTATACCTTTTTCAAATTTCTTACATCTAATAATGCCATACAATCCTCCTTGTGTTTCAAACATATAACATTTCTTACAATGCCAAGTATACGCGGAGTTTGCATTCCCTGCCATTTAAGCAGCTTACGTTTTTCTTACATTTTTGTAAGATAAATATTTAATAACGTAAATTGTATAGCTTGCACAACGTATTATATTAAAAATCATCTTACAAGAATCTATTAAACTTACTCATGTGAGATATACTTCTGCGTCATATCCAGAAGCACCTTAGTTCCCTTATCCAGTTTTGACTCTATTGCAATAGAAATCCCCAGCTTATCTGCTGCTTTCCTGCAAAGGTACAGACCGATTCCCGATGATTTTTTACTCATTCTTCCATTGTAGCCCGTGTATCCTCGCTCAAAGATTCTTGGAATATCTTCCTTAGTAATCCCTATTCCGTTATCCTCAATAACCAGAATTCTATCAGCACTATTGAAGGTTTCCTTCATATATATGCTGATTTTTCCGCCATTTCTGGTGTATTTAACCGCATTGGAAATAAGCTGCTCTATTATAAAGCCAAGCCACTTCTCATCTGTTTTTACATTTGTATCAAGGTTGTTAAGCTCAATTGATATCTTCTTACCTATGAACTGTGCCGCGAATTTTTTAACTGCCTTTCGCACAATTTTTTCAACCTGACAGTCCTCAAATACATAATCAGAGGACATATCCTCAAGCCTTAGGTAATTCATAACAGCATCCACGTAGAAATCAATATTAAAAAGCTGCCTTTTAAGCTCCTTTAAGTCAATTTTATCCGGTTCATTCTCTGCCTGAAGCAGTACATCTATTGCCGATATAGGTGTCTTAATCTGATGTGCCCAGATAGCATAGTAATCTCTTAGGTCTGCCATCGATTTCTCTCTAAGCTCATTAGCCTGATACTTCTGCGTAAGCACCTTTGTAAGAAGCTGCTGATAATCATCCTCTATTGCATCAGAAGTATCATATAATTCAACCTGAAAAATCTCATCACACAAAAGGCTGTGCTTAAGCGCCTTATGCCTTCTGTAAAATGCCATATAATCAAAAACAACTGCCACAGCCAGCATAAAGGACAGCAATTCCAATGAATATATAACAGGTGCCACTGGCACCGAATAAAGATAAAACACTACAAACTGCACAATCGCAATTACCACAAGCATCACTATAACCTTTATTCTGCTTTTTAGATATAACACCACATTTTTCATGAAATAATATATCCCACTCCTTTTTTTGTTCTAATATAATCGCTGACCCCTGCATCCTCAAGCTTTCTTCTAAGTCTGGTAACATTGACAGTAAGTGTATTATCATCAACAAATGCTTCATCCTCCCAGAGTTTTTCCATAATACTGTCACGGCTTACAACCTTACCTACATTTTCAAGAAGACACTGCAATATCCTGTATTCATTCTTAGTAAGTTCAACCTTATTATTATTATACATAAATGTCTGGTCATTTAAATTCAACACCCCGCCATTATGCTCAATTGTGCTTGTATTGTCAGTAAAATCATAGGTTCTTCTAAGAAGTGCCTGCACCTTTGCCACAACCACATTAAGGTCATAGGGCTTCGTAATAAAATCGTCACCGCCCATATTAATGGCCATAACAATATTCATATTGTCCGACATTGAAGATAGAAATATAACAGGCACCTTAGACTGAGCTCTAATCTGGGTACACCAGTGATACCCATTAAAAAAGGGCAACCCTATATCCATAAGAACAATATGGGGCTTTTCTCTTTCAAACTCCTCTAACACATTCTGAAAATCAGTAACACATACCGCCTCATATCCCCACTTGTTAAGATGAGCCGCAAGTGTATCTGCAATTACCTTTTCATCCTCTACTATTAACACCTTATACATTTTCTTCTCCATTTCCGCCTGATAAATTCTGGTCAATTCACTAAATTTCTTTGATAATAATACCCTTTTCCCTGTTTATTGTAAATAATGTAAATATTTTGATATTTTTCACTTTTTTCATTAACACCACTTGGAAATAATGAAGAATGAATTTCTTCACAAGACACCCGTTCCCCTCCTAGTCACCGGACACGAAAAGAAAAAAGGGAATGGTCTTCAACCATTCCCTTGACAATGAGCCCACCGGGGTTCGAAGCCGTGAGACCGCTTAAACACTGACTTTCTTAGGTCTCCTTTATGGCACTAGTCCAGTAGGATCCGATAGCCTGTGTAATGATTTTTATGTAATGATTAGTGATGAAATAAGTGCCGGAAAAGTGCCCAAAACTTTTTTAATTATTCTTACGTGATTTCAAGCATCATATACAAACAAATATTCTTACACAACACATATATCAACTGAGTTAATGAACACTCGACTCTAAACTAGCACCTGAAAAATCCATAGTTTTATTTCAAATATAAATATCTTTTAATCTATTCGTCCAACATAAGTTTCCCATTTTGGGCTTTGTTACGCAATCTTTCCATTTGTTCCTTTTCAATTTGTTGAATACTTTTTTCTGGTGTTGGTAAATCTTCTGGCATAGTTCCACCTATTTTTTCTATTGCGTTTCTTACTTCTTTGCCAACATTATAATGAACCGATGTTGCTTTTTCAGCACCTTGCACTTTATCTTTTCTTAATTTTTCTTCTGTTTGTGATATTCTAAACAAATTGGCAATTAACTCTGTACTTCCCATATAATCAAGAATTTTCTGCCCCACTTCCAATTGTTTTCTCGTATGAATATCATCCACATCAAGACCTCCATAAAGTCCCATATAACCCGCATTTTGAAAAATAGCAAACTCTTCATTTGTAATAACACCTGCATTATGAGCAGTTTCTGCTAACATCTGATTCCATTGCTTTATATCCCCTCTTACCACCAACCTTCTATTATCCTCATCCAATTCATTGAAATGATCAGCTACTTCTTGTCTATATGTCTGAATTGCAAAATATGTTTGTCCTAAAGCAATGACCTCTTTTCTCGGATCACCATTTTGAACTATTAAATAGCAAGCATATCTTGATAATTCATAATCCCTTGTAGATTTGTGTGTTGCACCAGCTTCCACGATTTTGCTGACCTCAGCAAAATCGTCCATAACATTATGTCCACTATTTTCACATGCAATCATTGCACGTTTTATTACTTTTTCAAAATTTCGCCACTGAACATAATCTAAAGCAACGGCTAATTCTCTCGCACTCCAATATTCACTACCATTCTCATTAATAGCTATATAATCAACAAATCTTTTATACTCTATTGCTTTTAAATCACTCATATAAAACTCCTATAAACTAATACTCAAATTACTACTTTTCTTTATTGTCATACTTATAATACATCATATTATTGTCTATTAAAATTTTCTCTATCATTTCACATGCTTTTGAATATGATAATAAAAAAAATTCTCTATCGTTCCTTATTCGATACTGTGACAATTCTTTATAAACCAATTTTTCAGAATATGATGCATCATAAACTCTAAAAACCTTTCTAGATGA
>ERZ791629.273-NODE-273-length-26030-cov-7.4415_pt1 | contig 26030 bp, 18 predicted proteins | sample MGYA00510057_ERZ791629 | MGnify/ENA primary metagenome ERZ791629 (study PRJEB30046, sample SAMN00715161) | human gut metagenome | study: EMG produced TPA metagenomics assembly of the A metagenome-wide association study of gut microbiota in type 2...
TTGCAGGAAGAAGGGCTGATGAGCTGTCTGCCCCTGGGACTCAATCAGATCGAGATCCAGCGAGGACTGACCACCAGTTCCACGGCTATTTTTGTGCCCTTTACTACGCAGGAACTGTTCCAGAACGGGAAAGAAGCCCTGTACTACGGCATCAACGCCCTGTCCAACAACCTCATCATGGTGGATCGAAAGCTGCTGAAAAACCCCAACGGCTTGATTTTGGGTACGCCGGGTTCCGGTAAGTCTTTCAGCGCCAAGCGTGAGATTGCCAACTGCTTTTTGCTTACCAATGATGATGTCATCATCTGTGACCCGGAAGCGGAGTACGCACCTCTGGTGGATCGTCTGCATGGGCAGGTCATCAAGATCTCGCCTACCTCAACCAACTACATCAATCCGATGGATCTGAACCTGGACTATTCGGATGATGAAAGCCCGCTGTCCCTCAAGTCTGACTTTATCCTCAGCTTGTGTGAGCTGATCGTGGGCGGTAAGGACGGATTGCAGCCGGTGCAGAAAACCATCATCGACCGTTGTGTGCGTCTGGTCTATCAGACCTACCTCAATGACCCGCGCCCGGAGAATATGCCCATACTGGAGGACCTATATAACCTGCTCCGTTCACAGGAGGAAAAGGAAGCCCAGTATATCGCCACGGCCCTTGAAATCTATGTAACCGGCTCCCTCAATGTGTTCAATCACCAGAGCAATGTGGACATCAATAACCGCATTGTCTGCTATGACATTAAGGAGCTGGGCAAGCAACTCAAGAAAATCGGTATGTTGGTGGTCCAGGATCAGGTGTGGAACCGCGTTACCATTAACCGCGCTGCCCACAAGTCCACCCGTTATTACATCGACGAGATGCACCTGCTTTTGAAGGAGGAGCAGACCGCCGCTTATACGGTGGAAATCTGGAAGCGATTCCGCAAATGGGGCGGTATTCCGACAGGTATCACCCAGAATGTCAAAGACCTTTTGAGCAGCCGCGAGGTGGAGAACATCTTTGAAAACTCCGACTTCGTGTATATGCTCAACCAGGCAGGCGGAGACCGTCAGATTCTCGCCAAGCAGCTGGGCATTTCCACGCACCAGCTTAGCTATGTGACCCACTCCGGTGAGGGCGAGGGCCTGCTGTTCTATGGCTCCACCATCCTGCCCTTCGTTGACCACTTCCCGAAGAATACTGAGCTTTACCGCATTATGACCACCAAACCCCAGGAACTGAAAAAGGAGGATGAATAACTATGAAACAGAATATTTGCGAACTTGATACCATGATTTTTTTCCGTGAGGCATTGGAGGCTCACGAATTCATGTTGCTTCCGGTAATGGCCTCCGCTGTTGTTGAGTGTCGTACCGCTGACAAAGAACTCAAAACCTTGAATGAGGATGGCGAAATTGGTCTTGCCCGTCTCTTTTCGATTTGGGCGAATATGATGTGTGCCCCTGGTGCAGCAACCATTGTAGGGTGCAGACCTATCACAATGCTCTCTGAGATTCTGGCGCAAGTCCATGCGTATCTCACCGTGCATCCGCTATATGATCCGGAAGGTTTGGCCCTCTATGTGGAGCTGCACCACATGATGGATGCTATCCTAATGGGTGATTGGTTTGAATAAAGAGCCGCGCCTGCGCTTTACTGATGAGGAACGGGCTGACCCTGCACTGGAAAAGCCGATCCGCAAAACGGAGAAAGCTACGGCCAGAGCAGATAAGGCGCAGGCCAATATTCCAAAGAAAAAAGTCAGACAGACGGTCATTGACCCGGACACCGGGAAAAAGACCTCGAAGCTGACCTTTGAGGACAAGAAAAAACCACCTTCCAAACTTTCTCAAGGGGTTAAGGAAGCTCCCGTCCATCTGGTCGCGGGCAAGTTTCACAAAGAGATCCGGGAAACAGAACAGGACAATGTGGGCGTGGAAAGCGCCCACAAGTCCGAGGAGGCGGTGGAGACCAGCGCTTATCTGGTGCGGGAGGGCTATCGCAGCCACAAGCTGAAGCCGTACCGCAAAGCAGCCCAGGCCGAGCAGAAGCTGGAAAAGGCAAATGTAAATGCCCTGTACCAGAAGTCCCTACGGGAAAATCCTCAGTTTACCAGCAACCCTCTCTCCCGCTGGCAGCAAAAACAGAGTATCAAAAAGCAGTATGCCGTCGCCAAGCGCACCGGTCAGACTGCCGGAAATACCGCCCAGGCTGCGTCCAAAACCGGAAAAGCCGCAAGGACGGTAAAAGAAAAGGCACAGCAGGCAGGGGCATTCGTCATGCGCCACAAGAAGGGCTTCCTGATGGCAGGGGTTTTTTTCCTCATCGCCTGTATGCTGATGAATACCATGTCCTCCTGCTCTATGATGGCACAGAGTATTGGTTCTGTAATTTCCGGCACTACCTATCCATCGGATGACCCGGAAATGCTGGCGGTGGAGGCAGATTATGCAGACAGAGAAGCTCGGTTGCAGGAGAAAATCGACAACATCGAAAGCAGCCACCCAGGGTATGACGAGTATCGCTATAACCTGGATATGATTGGCCATGACCCCCATGAGCTGGCGGCAGTTCTCTCTGCTGTCTTGCAAGGCTATACACGCCACAGCGCACAGGCAGAGCTGGATCGTGTGTTTGATGCACAGTATCAGCTTACGCTGAGAGAAGAAATTCAGATTCGCACTTACACTGACGAAGATGGTGATGAGCATGAATATGAATATCGTATTCTCCATGTAACTTTAACAAGCCGTTCCATTGCCTCTCTTGCGCCAGAACTACTGACTCCGGAGCAGATGGAGATGTACCAGGTCTACCGACAGACTATGGGCAATAAGCCGCTGTTATTTGGTGGCGGTTCTCCCGATACAGGTGTTTCTGAAGATTTGACTGGTGTTGAATTTATCAATGGCACCCGCCCCGGCAATCCGCAGCTGGTGGAACTGGCGAAAAGTCAGGTGGGCAATGTGGGAGGACAACCTTATTGGAGCTGGTACGGCTTTGACTCCCGTGTGGAATGGTGTGCCTGCTTTGTATCATGGTGCTATGGTCAATCCGGTCGAACGGAACCACGCTTTGCTGGTTGTCAGTCTCAGGGTGTTCCGTGGTTCCAGTCTCATGGACAGTGGGGCGCACGAGGATATGAAAACATCGCCCCCGGTGATGCCATTTTCTTCGATTGGGATCTGGATGGTTCCGCAGACCATGTGGGAATTGTTGTCGGCACCGATGGCAGCCGTGTTTATACCGTGGAGGGAAATTCCGGCGATGCCTGCAAGATCAAAAGTTATGACCTGAATTATCAGAGTATCAAGGGCTACGGCCTGATGAACTGGTAACAGAGATTTTTTAGAAGGAGTGATAGACGATGGCAAAGAACAAAATTGAACGCATTGACCAGGAGATTGCTAAGGTCCGCGAGAAGATCGCAGAGTATCAGGAAAAGCTCAAGGCGCTGGAGGTACAGAAAACCGAGGCAGAAAATCTGGAGATCGTCCAGATGGTGCGCGCACTGCGTATGACCCCGGCTCAGCTGAGCGCCATGCTGTCCGGAGGCACAGTTCCCGGCAGTTTTGCTGATGACAACAACGAACAGGAGGAAAACAGCTATGAGGAATAAACGATTGCTCCGAACACTTTCCGCCCTTTGCCTGACGCTGGTGCTGGCATCGGGCTTTACCGTTCCCGCTTTTGCCCAGGGCGCAGCGCCGCCCCCGGCAGAGGATACCACCAATGACAGCAATGTGGTGGTGGAAGAAACGGAAAAAGCACCTCCGCTGACCCCGGAGGGCAACGCCGCTCTGGTGGATGATTTCGGGGGCAATAAACAGCTCATTACCGTTACCACCAAGGCGGGCAACTATTTTTATATCCTGATCGACAGGGCCAACGAGGATAAAAAGACTGCTGTTCACTTTCTGAACCAGGTGGATGAAGCGGACCTGATGGCGCTGATGGAAGATGGAAAACCCAAAGAGGAGCCGCCTGCTGTGTGCAGCTGCACGAAGAAATGTGAAGCAGGGGCAGTTAATACGGCCTGTCCGGTCTGTGTAACTGATAAGAGTAAATGTACGGGAAAAGCACCGGAACCTCCGGCAGAAACACCGGAGCCGGAAAAAGAGAAGCCTGCCGGACTGAACCCGGCTGCGCTGATCCTTCTGCTGGCTCTGCTGGGCGGCGGTGGCGTATTTGCCTACTTGAAGCTCGTTAAGAATAAGCCTAAGACCAAGGGCAATGACAGTCTGGACGATTATGATTATGGTGAGGAAGATTCCGAGGAATGGGAAACCGAAGATGAGGAAGTCCTTGAGGATGGTTTTGAGGGTTCTGACCCTAATGAGGAACGCGATAGAGCAGATTGAACCATTTGAGCGTAGCGTATTTCAAATCATTGCGGGATAAGGGACAGAGGACAGGGAGAAATTCCTGTCCTCTGCTGCTCTACTCACTCTCTTACTGTAAATCCACACCCAAAATCAGCACATGGTCAAAGAAAGGAGGACCTCACAATGAACACATGGAACTGGTTATTACACTTTCTGATTATTTTTGATCTGGTCGCCTTCGGAATTTACTTTGGAGGAGACATTCTTTTCACTGCTATCAGCAAAGTTCAAAAAAAGTCAAAGAAGGACGATGACTTGGATCTTTATGATTTTGAAATTGAGACCGCACCCCAAAAGCGCTCTTTATGTGTGGACTCAATCCGAATGCTTTATTCTGGTGAGATAGATGAATTTGTGGAAAAGGAACTGTTGCCTGATGCAGCGGAGACCATGAACGCTTTATCTGAAGCTGAAAAAACAGCAGTTAGCCTGTTACTAAAAGCTTATATCGGTTTTTTGAGCGAAGAAGCAACGGTAGATGAACAAAGTTTTCCCATGGTTAAGGAACTGTTGTCTTATACACAGGGCAGCAAAGAAGATGGTGAAAAAGATGCCATAGATTGTCTGATGGAAGATACGGTCAGCAGAACCCACAGACATCGAGAATATTACAACAATTATCAACGCTATCAACTGATGCAGGTGGATAAAGAGCGTGTGATTATGGCCTGCAATATCATAATCAATGATTTGATTGGCAGGTTGTACCGATATGATTATCGCTTTGGCTATGACATTACACTTGCCTCAGAACACAGCATTGCAAAAAAACTGTCTGATAATTGGCAGAATGAATGGGAGGCTGAAGATGATGAGATATAAACTGGTAATCGCTGAAAAACCATCGGTTGCACAAAGTCTGGCTGCGGTAATCGGTGCAACTGCTCGTAAGGATGGGTATCTGGAGGGTAACGGCTGGCGTGTCAGCTGGTGCGTGGGCCATCTGGCTGGTCTTGCGGATGCAGACAGTTATGATCCCAAGTATGCCAAGTGGCGATATGATGACCTGCCTATCCTGCCGGAGCATTGGCAGATGGTGGTGGGAAAGGATAAGAAAAAGCAGTTTGATATTCTCAAAAAGCTGATGAACGCCCCAGATGTGACCGAAGTGGTAAATGCCTGCGATGCCGGACGCGAGGGCGAGCTGATCTTCCGCAGCGTCTATGAGCTGGCAGGCTGCCAAAAGCCGATGAAAAGGCTCTGGATTTCTTCAATGGAGGACTCCGCCATAAGGGAGGGCTTTGCAAACCTGCGTCCAGGTGTAGATTATGATGGACTTCGGAAAGCTGCTCTCTGCCGTGCCAAGGCCGACTGGCTGGTAGGGATCAATGCCACAAGGCTTTTTTCCGTGCTGTACCACCGCACCCTCAACATCGGGCGCGTGATGTCCCCAACGCTGGCACTCATTGTCCAGCGAGAAGCTGAAATCGACACATTTAAGCCGGTTCCTTTTTATACCGTGGCGCTGGAGCTGCCCGGTCTTACCGTATCCGGGGAGCGCATAAGTGACCGAGCAAGCGCAGAGCAGCTGAAAGAAGCTTGCCAGGATGCAGCTGTCACAATCAAAAAGGTGGAGTGCAAGGAAAAGTCTGAAAAGCCGCCTGCCCTCTATGATCTGACTACTCTGCAAAGAGATGCCAATCGCCTGCTTGGATTTACAGCCCAGCAGACCCTGGACTATCTGCAAAGCCTGTATGAAAAGAAGCTCTGCACCTATCCCCGTACTGACAGCCGCTATCTGACCGGTGATATGGCAGACAGCCTGCCGGTGCTGGTGAATCTGGTTGCCAATGCTATGCCGTTTCGCAAAGGGATCGCCATTACCTGTGATCCGCAGACGGTCATCAACGATAAGAAAGTAACCGACCACCACGCAGTAATTCCCACCCGAAATCTCAAGGATGCAGACCTTTCTGCCCTTCCTGCGGGAGAAAAAGCAGTGCTGGAGCTGGTGGCCCTGCGTCTGCTGTGCGCCGTGGCCCAGCCCCATATCTATTCGGAAACCGTTGTGATTGCAGCGTGTGCCGGTGGGGAATTTACCACCAAAGAAAAAACGGTGAGGCACCCCGGATGGAAAGCACTGGAGGACGCTTACCGTGCCAAAACGAAGGATGCAGAGCCGAAAAAAGAGGGTGCAGAGAAAGCCGTGCCAGAGCTGACTGAAGGACAGACCCTTTCGGTTTCTGCGGCAATCGTCAAAGAAGGCAAAAGCAGTCCGCCCCTGCACTTTACGGAGGACACTCTGTTGTCCGCGATGGAGACTGCCGGAAAAGAGGATATGCCGGAGGATGCCGAGCGAAAAGGTCTGGGGACACCGGCCACCCGTGCCGGTATTTTGGAAAAGCTGGTATCTGCCGGTTTTCTGGAACGAAAAAAGAGCAGGAAAACGGTGCAGATTCTCCCTTCCCACGATGCAGTTTCCCTGATCACCGTTCTGCCAGAACAACTGCAATCGCCGCTTCTGACTGCCGAGTGGGAGTACCGACTGGGCGAGATCGAGCGCGGGCAGCTTGCCCCGGAGGAGTTTTTGGACGGGATCAGCACCATGCTGAAAGATCTGGTGGGGACTTATCAGGTCATCAAGGGAACTGAGTATCTGTTCACGCCGCCCCGTGAGGTGGTGGGCAAATGCCCTCGCTGCGGCGGTGAAGTTGCAGAACTGCAAAAAGGCTTCTTCTGTCAGAATGATTCTTGCAAATTTGCAATCTGGAAAAATAACAAATGGTGGGCTGCCAAGAAAAAACAGCCGACCAAGGCTGTGGTGTCTGCACTGCTTAACGATGGCCGTGTCCGTGTGACGGGGCTATATTCGGAGAAAACCGGCAAGACCTACGATGCCACTGTGGTTTTGGAGGACGATGGACAGTACGCCAACTTCAAGCTGGAATTTGACCAGCGGAAAGGAGGCAGCTGATGAATCTCTCTTTAGTGGAACGGGAAACCATTCTCCTCTATAACCAGGCAGAACCAATGGCTGAGATCTATACTCATGATCCCCGTCTGATGGAGAAGCTGGAACTGCTGGCAAAAAAGCACCCCGACCAGATCACCCGAAAGGACGCCCATAACTTTACCGTTCCTAAGCGGTGTGTATCAGTCCGAGAGCCATACAGCGCAGAACGCCGCAAAGCTGCCAGTGAACGGGCGAAAGCTGCCGGATACCAGCCCCCTGTGAGAAAGTCCAGCAGTTAAAGGCACATGGCAGAGAATGTATTTGAAGCAGTCAAGCAGTCGGTCAGCACCAGAGATGCGGCAGCGTTTTATGGGATCGAGGTCAAACGAAATGGCATGGCCTGTTGTCCCTTTCACGATGATAAGAACCCCAGCATGAAGCTGAACGAGGAATATTTCTACTGTTTCGGCTGCGGAGCTACTGGCGATGTGATCGACTTTACCGCAAAGCTCTTTGACCTCTCCCCAAAAGAAGCAGCAGAGAAATTGGCACAGGACTTTGGCCTGATCTATGACAGTCAGGCCCCTCCCCGTAGGAGATATGTCCGGCAGAAAACAAAGGCACAAAAGTTTCGGGAGGACCGGCAGCGGTGTTATCGCGTACTGTCCGATTACTACTATCTGCTGAAAAAATGGGAGGCCGACAATTCTCCCCGGACACCGGAGGAAGAACCGCACCCCCGTTTTGTGGAAGCAATCCAGAAGAAAACCTATGTAGAGTACCTGTTGGACCTTTTTCTTTATGAAAGTGAAGAAGAACAAAAGGCATGGATTGCAGAACACACAGCAGAAATCACACACTTGGAAAGGAGATTGAAAATCATGGCTGAGAACAAACCCACCAACCGAGAGCGGCTAAGGGAAATCACAGATGGCATCGAGCAGGGGATCAAAGAACTGTTTGAGAGTGAAAAGTATATGCGCTATCTGTCCGTCATGTCCCGCTTCCACCGCTATTCGGTAAACAACACCATGCTCATCTATATGCAGAAGCCGGACGCTACATTGGTAGCCGGATACAATAAGTGGAAAGACCAGTTTGAGCGTCATGTAAAAAAGGGCGAGCATGGTATTACCATCATTGCTCCCACACCATATAAGAAGAAAATCGAGGAGCAGAAACTGGACCCGGATACCAAGGCTCCGATTTTGGATAAAGACGGAAAGATCGTCACAGAGGAAAAAGAAATCGAGATCCCCATGTTTCGCCCGGTCAAGGTCTTTGATGTGAGCCAGACCGACGGGAAACCTTTGCCTGAGCTTGCTTCCTCCCTTTCCGGCAATGTGCCAAATTATGAGGCATTCATGGAGGCTCTGCGCCGCAGTGCGCCGGTGCCGATCACTTTTGAAGCAATGGCCGCCGATACGGACGGCTATTTTTCTGCCGATCATCAGAAAATCGCCATTCGTCAGGGCATGAGTGAGGTGCAGACGGTTTCAGCCACAGTACACGAGATTGCCCACAGCAAGCTCCATGACCCTAAAAAATATGAAATGCTACCGTCATGGAAGGTTGTGCAGGAGAGTGAAGGTGGAACCAAACATGATTTCAAGTTGGATTTTGCCACAGAAAAAGAAGCCGAACAGTTTGCTTCTGATATGGATTGGCGTTATGTGGACGAAAATCAGTTTGAATGGCGTCTTGCAGTTGAGGAAGATGCAACCGCAGAAAAACAGGCAATCAAAAACCGCCACACGGAGGAAGTGGAGGCTGAAAGCATCTCCTATGCGGTCTGCAAGTATTTTGGCATCGAGACCGGAGAAAACAGCTTCGGCTATATTGCAAGCTGGAGCCAGGGCAAAGAGCTGAAAGAGCTGAGAGCCAGTTTGGAGACCATCAACAAAACCTCCGGCACTTTGATCTCCGACATTGAGCGCCACTATAAGGAAATCTGCAAAGAGCGCGGAATCGACCCTCATGCAAAGGCAGAGCCGGAAACCGCCCCGATAGAGCAGCCAACCAGCAATCTGACTTACTATGTAGCAGAGTGCATGGAATTTCCAAACCTCGGAGAATACCACGATAACCTGTCTTTGGAGGAAGCTGTCCGCATTTATCAGGAGATTCCAGCAGAGCGAATGAGCGGGATCAAGGGCATTGGTTTTGAACTGAAAGACGGAAGCGACTATGAAGGACCTTTTCCGATTTTGACCGGCCAGACCATTGACTTGGACACCATCCAGGCAATCGACTATTACCGTGATAATCCTCTGGTGCAAAAAGCGGTAAAGGAATTGGCTGCGGCAATGCCAGAAATGGAAGTGCTGGGGGCGGACGCCAACCAGCAGGAGACTTTGTTTCTGATTGACGATGCCACCTATCTTCATATCCAGTCCTGTGACAGCAGCTGGGACTATACCCTTTACGATGCCGCGTCCATGAAAGAGCTGGATGGTGGTCAGCTGGATATGCCGGAGATTTCCTGCATGAAGGCAGTTCTCCAGATTTGTGATGATAACGATCTGGACAGCACTTCGCTCAGACGCGCTCCCTTGTCTATGGTTGAGACCTTGCAGGAAGCTGCTTATGAGCAGATGCAGGCAGAGGCAAGTCAGATGACCGCTTCTGCCCAGCTGCCGGAAGCGCAGGAGCAGGCACTGGATGAATATCCCATGCCGGATGAGCAGGTATCCACACCGGATATGCAGGAATACGGATACTCTTATGATGGGATGCTCCCTGTTACCAGAGAACGGGCGCTGGAACTGGATGCCGCCGGTTTGACCGTCTATGTGCTGCATGAGGACAATACGGAGAGCATGGTGTTTGACCCGCAGGAAATCATGGATCATGGCGGTCTTTTCGGTGTGGACCATGAGGAATGGGAGAAAAGCCCCCAGTTCCACGAAAAGGTCATGGAGCGTCAGGAACATCAGCAGGAACGCGAACAGGCATTTCTCTCCCAGAACAGAGATTGCTTTGCCATCTATCAGGTGAGCCGTGACGATCCGCAGAATGTGCGCTTTATGAATCTGGATTGGTTAAAGTCCCATGACATTTCCATAGACCGCAGCAATTATGACCTCATTTACACAGCTCCTCTGAGGGAGTCTGGCACTGTGCCGGAGCAGCTGGAAAAACTCTATCAGCAATTCAATCTGGAAAAGCCCGTGGACTTTCACAGTCCCTCCATGAGCGTCAGCGACATCGTTGCAATCAGACAGGACGGTAAGGTATCCTGTCATTACTGTGACAGCGTTGGTTTTACCCAGATCCCCGGATTCCTGCCAGAAAACCCGCTGAAAAATGCGGAAATGGGCCTGGAGGACGATTACGGCATGATCGACGGTATCATCAACAATGGCCCAAAAGAGCCGACCGTGGCAGAGCTGGAACAGCAGGCCCGAAGCGGTCAGCCCATTTCCCTGATGGACTTGGCTGATGCCGTTCATCGGAAGGAACGGGAAAAGAAAAAGTCCGTCATGGAGCAGCTGAAAGGCCAGCCCAAGACAGAACACAAAAAGACAGCACCCAAAAAGAGTGCGGAAAGGGAGATTTGATATGGGAAACTTTACCTTTGAGGAAATGAACCTGATGTGCATTTACAATACCGGCAGCCGCACTGGGCTGATTGACAGTCTGCGTGAGATGCGCGGCGAGCTTTCGCCGGAGGAGACGGAACTGAGGGAATTGACCGACAGCGCTCTTACGAAGCTCTGTGCGATGACTGATGAGAAGTTTGCCGAACTGGAGCTGTACCCAGATTTTGACCAGTAAACAACATAACCGCAGGGATGGGGTGGCGATCTGCCACCCCGCCTTTTTACCCCAAAACTGAAAGGAGGACAGAACACTATGTCAACCAAAGCTGAACTATATGCACAGATGGCGGACAAGGTGGCAACACAGCTCACGGGGAGCTGGCAGGAATGGGCAGGGTTTCTCACTACTGCTTCCCGCCTTTACAAGTACCCGTTCCATGAGCAGCTGATGATCTATGCCCAGCGACCGGACGCCACCGCCTGTGCGGAGTACGATTTGTGGAATGAAAAGATGGGCCGTTATGTAAGGCGCGGTTCCAAGGGAATCGCTCTGGTGGATGATTCCGGGGACAGACCTCGCCTGCGTTATGTCTTTGACATTTCCGACACCGGAACCCGTGAACATTCCCGCACTCCCTGGCTGTGGCAGTTGGAGGAGCGCCATCTGGATTCCGTGCAGGCCATGCTGGAGCGCACCTATGATGTTTCCGGTGATGACCTTGCCGGACAGCTCACGGAGGTAGCCGGAAAACTGGCCGAGGAATACTGGACGGAGCATCAGCAGGACTTTTTCTATATCGTTGACGGTTCCTTTTTGGAGGAATATGATGAGTATAACATCGGAGTGCAGTTCAAGGCAGCCGCCACCGTCAGCATCACTTACGCTTTGATGTCCCGCTGTGGACTGGAGCCGGAACGCTACTTCGACCACGAAGATTTCATGGCGATCTTTGATTTCAACACCCCGTCCACCATCGGGGCGCTGGGAACAGCGGTCAGCCAGATCAACCAGCAGGTGCTGCGGCAGATCGGCGTTACCGTCCGAAATGCAGAGCGCGAAGCCAACCAAGAAAGGAGCAAGCAAGATGAACAATCCCATGACCTACATCCAGAACGGAGACTATCAGATTCCCGACCTGAAGCTGAGCCAGCAGCCGGAGAAACCCCTGGGCAAGTACGGCAGGATGAGGAAAACCTACCTGAAAGAACACCGTCCCATCCTCTACAACCAGATGTTGCTGAGCGAGAAGCTGTACCCGCACCTCATCGAGATCGACGAGACCGCCCAGAGCAGACTGGAACAGATGATGCCCCAGCTGGCGAAGGAAGCGGGAGCCACCGAGGAACTGAAAGCCAGCGATCCCATGAAGTGGGTGGGCCTGATGAACACCTGCAAAGCCCAGGCAGAGGAGATCCTGATGGCGGAGCTTATCAACAGCTGACCCTAAACCTGTTCCTCTCCGAAGCGGAGCAGATCCAATCCATAGATGAAGCAGAGAATGTAGCGCATACATCCTCTGCTTTTTCTTTTGCCCAAAATGATATTGACCATGTGCTGCGTTTGGGCGGCAATACAGATCGTCAGAGGGAGCGTGTGGTTGCAGCCTTTGAAAAGCAGAAAACCACCGCTGAGATTGCCGAGACACTGAAAACGCTGTACCACGGCGGCAATGGCCTTGGCAGCGTGAGCGCATGGTATGCCGAGGATGGTATCCATCTTTCCCACGGGAAGTCTGTCCGTTATGACAGGTCTGCCCAGGTCATTTCCTGGGAGAGTGCCGCAGAGCGCATCGGGGAACTTTTGGAAAGTGGCCAGTTTGCCTCCAATGTGGAGCTTGCAGAAGCGGCAGGCTATGAACGCTCCCTCCTTGCAGAAAAACTTTGGCATCTGTACCACGATTTCAGCGATAAAGCCAGAGATTCCGGGTATCTGTCCTGTCTGTCCGGTATTCAGAGAACCGGGTTCCCGGAAGAAACTGCATGGCTTGCCGAGCAGCTGAGTGACCCGGCTTTCCGCCAAACCCTAAAGGAAGAATACGCTGCCTTCTGGACTGCCTATCAGCAGGACCGTGACCTGTTGCGCTTTCATTACCATAGGCCAAGGGAAATCTGGGAGAACCTGAAGGATCTTGACCTGCCACGCAGAACTTTTTCTTCGGACCTTTCCCAAGTGCCAACCGTCCAGCATTTCATTACCGAGGATGAGATCGACGCCGCCATGACCGGCGGCAGCAGTTTTGCCGGAGGAAAGGGCCGTATCTATGCGTTCTTCATGGCAAACCATACGGATAAGGAGAAAGTGAGATTCCTCAAAGATGAGTATGGCATTGGCGGACGCTCTCATGCCTTGTCCGGTGCAACACACAGCGGCGAAGATCACGATGGGAAAGGACTGCACTATAAAAAGCAGGACTGCCCGGATGTTCACTTGAACTGGGAAAAGGTTTCCAAGCGCATTACCTCACTTGTCCAGAAAGGCCGCTATCTTACCGAACAGGAACAAGCGCAGTATGACAAGATCCAGTCTGAAAAGGAACTGGCCGAAGAAGATGCCATTCAAACACAGCAGCCGGAGGTGGAGAAAGAAACGCCAAAGCCTATCCTTCGGGAGCAGTTTGAGCAGTATAAGCCTGTGGTGACTGCCGCTATTTCCGAGGATGCCGCATACCGCAATGCCTGCGGGCATTCTGACCGTGAAAATGCTGTCATCGAGGGCAATGCCGCTGTGCGCCGTGCGATTCTTGGCTCTAAGGATATGGAGCTGATCCGCCTTTATTCGGATGTGCCGGAGTTCCGCCAGCGTTTGCACCGGGAAGTGATCGACGAAACCTATCCAAAGCTCCATGAGCGTCTGCGCCCTCTTTCTCAGGAGGATATTGACAAAGCTCTCTGTGTTTGGAACGGCAATATCGAGAGTAAACACGCTGTCGTCCGCTATATGAAAGACCATGCAAGAGAGAAGGATACCGCTGCATGGCTGGCTCAGGAATACGGTGGCGGCAACAGCCCGTTCGTTGTCCGTGCCGGAAGCCCGGAGGAAACACAGCTGCCCTGGCCGAAGGTACAGCGCAGGCTTGCCCAGCTTATTCAGGAGGACCGATTCTATACCGAAGAAGAACAGGATCGTTTTGACAATATCGACCCTATCGCCATCCGGGAAGCCCTGGAGGAAAGAGGGATCGTCAACGGACAGGTGGCAGATCCGGAAAAACTGGACAATGACTCATTTATCCAGCAGGTGATGTCGGATGCCGAGCAGATCGCAGCTGCCGAGACAGAACAGACTTCCGAGGTTTCCATTTCCGATGAGGAATATGATGCAGTTCGCAGCCCAACTCCGCAAAGAACCTCCTATGACCCTGCCGCTCCGGTCTATGCCGTGGGCGATACCGTGTATATCGAGGATGACGCTTATCAGATCACCGAGCTGAGGGATGACACCGTACAGCTTCTGCCCACCGGCATGGTATATCCCATCTATCGGGCAGAGCGCAAAGAACAGTTCGAGCAGATGCTTCGGGCAGACCGCCGCAATGCTTACTATACCGAGTTTCTTCCCATTGACCCGGACAAGGCAGATCAAGACTTGCGGGATGTATTGGCCCATGGACTCATGGATGAAGCGGATAAACAGCAGCTTTCCACGCTACTGCAATCTGGCAGGAGCAACAGTGAGATCGCCTACTGGCTGAGTAGAGCTTATCCTCGTGAGATTGAGACGCTGGATTTGGAGAACGGCGATATTGCCGATTACCGTACCACGACACAGGGCATGGAGCTGGAAGTCATGGATGCAGAGGAAAAGCGTCTGGCTGTGCTGTATTTCCGCTGGGATGAGGTTGCGCCTTTGCTGCGCGGGATGTATGCCCGTCAGCTGGATGGCTTTGGACAAGAACAGCCCCAACCGTCTGCCGAATCCCCGGCCTTTCATTCCGAGACCGTGGCCGTCTATCCGGGCGATAAGAACAATCTGCCTTATGATGTGGTGGTGGAACGGCTGCATATTGAGGAGCCGGAGCCGCCAGCCCCTGTAACAGAGCCGGAGAAAACCTTTGAGGAAGTTCTGGATGAACACCCGGTTTCCATTCAGGTCAACGGCCAGTGGCAGACCTTCCCCAATGCCAAAACTGCCGAGGAAGCCTCCTATGAGGAATACAAGGCTAACCTGCGCCGCAATGCACAGAACTTCCGCATTACCGATGAGCATTTGGGTGAAGGCGGTCCAAAAGCCAAGTTCCAGGCAAATATCAATGCCATTCGTTTGCTGAAAGAGCTGGAATCTGCCGGACAGCAGGCAAGCCCCGAACAACAGGAGATTCTTTCCCGTTATGTGGGCTGGGGCGGTCTTTCAGATGCCTTTGACCCGGAAAAACCGGCATGGGTTTCCGAGTATGCCCAGCTGAAAGAGCTGCTGACCCCGGAGGAATATGCCGCCGCCAGAAGCTCCACCCTCAATGCCCATTACACCAGCCCTACGGTTATCCAGGCAATCTATGAAGCGGTGGGGCGCATGGGCTTTGAGACCGGAAATATTTTGGAGCCATCTATGGGTGTGGGCAATTTCTTCGGTATGCTGCCGGAGGAAATGCGAAACAGCCGTTTGTACGGTGTGGAGCTTGACCCGGTTTCCGGGCGTATCGCAAAGCAGCTCTATCCCAAGGCGGACATCACAGTAGGCGGCTTTGAGACCACTGACAGGCGGGACTTCTTTGACCTTGCCATCGGCAATGTGCCTTTTGGTCAGTATCAGGTCAATGACAAAGCCTACAACAAGCTGAATTTCAACATTCATAATTACTTTTTCGCCAAAGCACTGGATCAGGTGCGTCCCGGCGGTGTGGTAGCTTTTGTGACCTCCCGCTATACCATGGATGCCAAGGATTCCACCGTGCGCCGCTATCTTGCCCAGCGTGCCGAGCTGCTGGGAGCGATCCGTCTGCCTAATGACGCGTTCAAAAAGAATGCCGGTGCCGAGGTTGTATCGGACATTATCTTTCTCCAAAAGCGGGACCGTCCGCTGGACATTGCACCAGAGTGGACGCAGACCGGCATTATCAGGGTTCCCGCAAAGTCGCAAGACTTTGTGGGAGAAGGAGGAGCGACGGAGCAAGCGAGCTTTTCGCCGCAAGGCGGAAACGAGCAGGCGCAGTCCGCGACGACGCAGGATGGGTTTGCCATCAACCGGTATTTTATCGACCACCCGGAAATGGTGCTGGGCAGACAGGAGCCGGTAAGCACTGCTCATGGTATGGATTACACCGTGAACCCTATCGAGGGACTGGAGCTTTCCGACCAGCTGCATGATGCTGTGAAGTACATTCATGGCACTTATCAGGAGGCAGAGCTGCCGGAGCTGGGCGAAGGCGAAGCCATTGACACCTCCATTCCTGCCGACCCCAATGTGAAGAACTATTCCTATGCCATTGTAGACGGACAGGTGTACTACCGGGAAAACAGCCGCATGGTGCGCCCTGACCTCAACGCCACCGCCGAAGCCCGCGTGAAAGGTCTTGTGGGACTGCGTGATTGTGTGCAGGAACTGATCGACCTTCAGATGGATGCAGCGGTTCCAGACAGCACCATTACCCAAAAACAGGCGGAACTGAACCGGCTCTATGACAGCTTTTCTGCCAAATACGGTCTCATCAATGACCGTGCAAACCGCCTGGCCTATGCAGACGATTCTTCCTATTACCTGCTCTGTGCGCTGGAAGTTATTGACGAGGACGGAAAGCTGGAGCGCAAGGCGGATATGTTCACCAAACGGACCATCAAGCCCCATCAGGCAGTGGCTGCTGTGGATACGGCAAGCGAAGCACTGGCGGTGTCCATCTCGGAAAAAGCCTGCGTAGATATGGGCTATATGAGCCAGCTTAGCGGAAAAACAAAAGAAGAACTGGAGGGAGAACTGCAAGGTGTGATCTTCCGTGTGCCGGGACAGCTGGAACAGGACGGCACACCCCATTATGTGACTGCTGATGAATACCTTTCCGGCAATGTACGCCGCAAACTGCGTCAGGCGCAGCGGGCGGCACAGCAGGACCCTTCTTTTGCAGTCAATGTGGAAGCTCTTACCGCCGCCCAGCCCAAAGACCTGGATGCGTCGGAAATTGAGGTGCGTCTGGGCGCTACCTGGATTGACAAGGAGTACATCCAGCAATTTATGTACGAGACCTTCAACACCCCGTTTTATCTCCAGCGCAGCATTGAGGTCAACTATTCCTCCTTTACTGCTGAATGGCAGATCAAGGGGAAATCTTCTGTATCCTACAACGATGTGGCAGCTTATACCACCTACGGAACCAGCCGCGCCAACGCCTACAAGATTCTGGAGGATTCCTTAAACCTGCGGGATGTCCGTATCTATGACACCATAGAGGACGCAGACGGAAAAGAGCGCCGCGTACTAAACGCCAAGGAGACCACTCTGGCGGCTCAAAAACAGCAGGCGATCCGGGAAGCCTTTAGGGACTGGATCTGGAGAGACCCGGAGCGCCGCCAGACTTTGGTGAGCCAGTACAACGAGGAAATGAACTCTACCCGTCCCCGTGAATATGATGGCAGTCACATCACTTTTGGAGGCATGAACCCGGCCATTACCCTGCGGGAACACCAGAAAAGCGCCATTGCCCATGTGCTGTATGGAGGAAATACCCTGTTGGCACATGAAGTAGGCGCAGGCAAAACTTTTGAAATGGTAGCTGCTTCGATGGAAGCCAAACGCCTGGGACTGTGCCAGAAATCTCTCTTTGTGGTTCCAAACCATCTGACAGAGCAGTGGGCGTCGGAGTTTCTGCGTCTCTATCCTTCTGCCAACATCTTAGTCACCACCAAAAAGGACTTTGAGACCCATAACCGCAAGAAGTTCTGCGCCCGTATTGCGACCGGTGACTACGACGCCATCATCATGGGACACAGCCAGTTTGAGCGTATCCCCATCAGCCGGGAGCGTCAGGAACGGCTTCTCTATGAGCAGATCGACGAGATCACCGAGGGCATCGCAGAGGTGCAGGCCAGCGGCGGCGAGCGTTTTACCGTCAAGCAGCTGGAGCGTACCAGAAAGTCTCTGGAAGCCAGACTGGAAAAGCTGCAAGCCGAGGGGCGAAAAGACGATGTGGTAACTTTTGAGCAGCTGGGGGTGGACCGTTTGTTTGTGGACGAGGCCCACAACTACAAGAACCTGTTTTTATACACAAAAATGCGAAATGTGGCTGGTCTTTCCACATCGGACGCGCAGAAATCCTCCGATATGTTTGCCAAGTGCCGCTATATGGACGAGATCACCGGAAATCGTGGTGTGATCTTTGCCACCGGCACCCCGGTCAGCAACTCCATGACCGAGCTTTACACCATGCAGCGTTATCTTCAGTATGAACGCCTGCAAGAGCTGAACATGACCCACTTCGACTGTTGGGCTTCCCGATTTGGGGAGACCGTCACAGCATTGGAGCTGGCACCGGAAGGCACCGGCTACCGGGCAAGAACGAGATTCAGCAAGTTCTTTAACCTGCCGGAGCTGATGAACCTGTTCAAAGAAGTGGCTGACATTAAGACTGCCGACCAGCTGAATCTGCCTACCCCGGAAGTGGAATACCACAACATCGTGGCGCAGCCTACCGAACATCAGCAGGAAATGGTCAAAGCTCTTTCGGAGCGTGCATCGCTGGTACACAGCGGAACTGTTGACCCGTCCCAGGATAACATGCTCAAGATTACCTCGGATGGCCGTAAGTTGGGGCTTGACCAGAGGATCGTCAACCAGATGCTGCCGGACGAACCTGGCACAAAGGTCAATCAGTGTGTGGACAACATCATGCAGATCTGGCGGGACGGCAAAGCTGACAAGCTGACCCAGCTGGTGTTCTGCGACATTTCTACACCACAGGCCAAAGCTCCTGCAAGCAAGGCGGCGAAAACGCTGGATAATCCACTGCTTCACGCACTGGAAAGCACTGTGCCTTTGCCGGAGCAGGAACCGGCCTTTACGGTATATGACGATATTCGTCAGAAACTCATTGCTCAGGGGATGCCTGCCGACCAGATCGCTTTTATCCATGAAGCAAACACCGAAGTGCGGAAAAAGGAGCTGTTTTCTAAAGTCCGTACCGGTCAGGTGCGTGTGCTTATGGGCAGCACCGCCAAGATGGGCGCAGGCACCAATGTGCAGGACCGTCTGGTGGCACTTCATGATCTGGACTGTCCGTGGAGGCCGGGAGACCTTGCCCAGCGCAAGGGCCGTATCGAGCGCCAGGGCAACCAGAATCCCCTTGTCCATGTGTACCGCTATGTGACCGAGGGAACCTTTGACGCATACCTCTGGCAGACGGTGGAGAACAAGCAGAAATTCATCAGCCAGATCATGACTTCTAAATCGCCGGTGCGCTCCTGCGATGATGTGGACGAAACGGCGCTTTCCTTTGCCGAGATCAAGGCTCTGTGCGCCGGAGACCCCCGTATCAAAGAGCGTATGGATCTGGATGTGGAGGTATCCCGCCTGAAGCTGATGAAAGCCGACCACCAGAGTAAGCAGTACCGCTTGGAGGATCAGTTGCTCAAATATTTCCCGGAGGAGATTGAAAAGCACAAGGGCTTTATCAAAGGCTTTGAATCTGACCTGGAGGTTTTGGCAGCTCACCCGCACCCGGAGGACGGTTTTGCTGGTATGGAAATCCGCGGCGATCTGCTGACCGATAAGGAGAACGCCGGCGCAGCCCTTTTGGATGCCTGCAAGGAGGTCAAAACCTCCGATCCGGTGCAGATCGGCAGCTACCGGGGCTATGCCATGTCTGTGGAATTTTCCGCTTGGAAACAGGAATATACGCTCCTGCTGAAAGGACAGATGACCCACCGGGCAACCCTTGGTACAGACCCTCGCGGAAATCTTACCCGTATCGACAATGCCCTCGCCCAGATGCCCCAGCGTCTGGAGGCGGCAAAGGCCCAGCTGGATAACCTCTATCAGCAGCAGGCTGCCGCAAAGGAGGAAGTTGGAAAGCCATTCCTTTATGAAGAAGAACTGAGAAGCAAAAACGCCCGTCTGGTGGAGCTGGATACCCTGCTCAACATCGACGGAAAGGGACCGGCACACACCGAATCCGCTGTTGCCAAAAGTACACGGCCTTCGGTGCTGGATCATCTGAAACGCCCGGTGCCACCCCGCAGTACTGACAAGAAACCAAAACAACATGAGGAGGTGCGATAACATGAATACCAACGATCTGAATACAGCTCTTTATGAAAAGATGGCCGCTGAGCAGGACAAATACAGGGACTGGCTGAAAAGCCAGCCCCCGGAAGAAATCCTGCACCACACTTATGAGTACACCATCCGTGAGGACATCGTGATGGCGATGGAGGAACTGGAGCTGACCGACGCCCAGGCCAAGGCGCTTTTGGAATCTCCTTCGCCGCTGGAAGATGTGTACCGTTATTTTGAAAAGCTGGAGACCGGCTATATGGATGTGATCCGGGACAGTATTGAGAACCGTGCCGACGATGTGTGCAGAGCTAAAGAGGAACTGCGAACAACACCGGTCTATCCCCACTCTGCCGCCTATGCGAGAGAACATGGGGAGCTGGAGCAGTACCGGGCTTCCAACAATGCAAATCTCCAATGCAAGGAGTCCATTGAAGCGGCGGTGCGGGAACACTTCGACGGAATGTATCTCAGTCACGATGCGGCAAAGGGTGTGATCGAGACCTATGGCATGGAGCGTGTGGCTTTGGTTCTGGCCAACACCGTCCAGCTTCAGGACTGGGATGGGCGCTACTCCCGACGCAATAAGGAATGGGCTAAGACCATTCCCAACGAGAACCCCGAAACCGTCCGTTGTGGTTATGTCCTGAACAGCCACCCTGCTGTGCTGGATGGCTTTATTGATCTGGTGCGAGAAGAACAGCAGCGTAGCCGTACTCAGGGAGAAAAACTGCAACCGTCCCGCCCCTCAGTACGGGATAAGCTCAAACAGGAGCTGCCTGCCCATAAGCCTGCCGCCCCGAAGAAACGGGAGCCGGAGCGATAACTATGGCAAAGCGTAAGCGGGATATGCAATTAAACTTTAGAGTTTCAGCGGAGGAGCTTGCTGTGATTGAGCAAAAAATGTCTCAGTTTGGAACCTCCAACCGTGAAGCCTATCTAAGAAAAATGGCGCTGGATGGGTATGTAGTCAAGCTGGAGCTGCCGGAGTTGAAGGAGCTTGTTTCCCTGATGCGCCGAAGCAGCAACAACTTAAACCAGCTGACCCGTAAAGTGCATGAGACTGGGCGGGTTTATGATGCTGACTTGGAGGATATATCCCAGCGGCAGGAACAGTTATGGGAGGGCGTAGAGGAAATCATTACCCAGCTTTCCAAACTCTTATAACAGGGATAGATACTCCATTTGCGGAGGGAGGAACGGCATTACTTCGCTGCTCCTCTCTCCGCTTTTTCTTTTTATCGGTATCCTTGTCTTTTGCCTGCCCATGCCGGATAATATGATTAGAAAAGATACCAAGAACGCTGCAAGGAGGAAATGACATGAAGATTTTGAAAGGGCTTTTGATGATTATAACTGCACCGGTCATTTTGGTTCTGACACTTTTTGTCTGGCTCTGCACGGGGCTGATCTACATATCCGGTCTGGTGCTCGGCCTGTTCAGTACCGTGATTGCTCTGCTTGGTGTGGCTGTGCTGCTTACCTATTCCCCGCAGAATGGTGTGATTCTGCGGGTCATGGCATTTTTGATTAGCCCGATGGGGCTGCCACTGGCTGCAATCTGGCTGATGGGTAAGGTGCAGAGTTTGAAATTTGCAATTCAGGAGTTGGTTTATGGATAAAAATACGCAAAACCATAAAATGCCAGACACCGTCTGTTAAATTTGGGAAAAGGAATTTTATATCCACGACTTTACTTTTGAACTAATATTGAATATAATATTAGTACGAAAGGAAGTGACATGATGGGACAATTTGAACAGCTGGATCAGATGCTAACAGCACAAGAAGGAATGCTGCGAACATCACAGGTCGTATCCTCTGGAATTTCAAAGCCGGTATTTTATGATTATGTGCGTTCACGAGATTTGGATAGAGTTGCACATGGGATTTATCTGTCCAAAGATTCCTGGGTGGATGCCATGTATCTGCTTCATTTGCGATTTGAACAAGCAGTATTTTCACATGAAACAGCTTTATTTTTTCACGATCTGACAGACCGTGAACCAATAGAATATACAGTTACGGTCAAAACTGGATGCAATCCAAGCAAAATGAAAGCAGAAGGCATTCAAGTTTTTACGATTAAAGCAGACTTACATGATGTAGGACTTACAACAGCGAAAACTCCGTTCGGGCATACTGTGCCGGTTTATGATATGGAGCGAACGATCTGTGATTTGCTCAGAAGCCGTAGCAGAATTGAAATTCAGACCTTTCAGGGAGCACTGAAAGCGTATGCCCGTAGAAAAGATAAGAACCTGCGAGCTTTAATGCAATATGCTGGGATGTTCAAGGTGGAAAAAATTTTACGACAGTATTTGGAGGTACTTTTATGATAAAAACAGCAAGGCAGCTTAAAGATTTAATACGAAACCTTTCCAGAGAAAAATCCGCAGATGCTCAGATTTTAATGAGGAACTACATGATGGAGCGTTTTTTGGAGCGTATTTCTCTTTCTGAGTATCGTGATAAGTTTATCTTGAAGGGTGGTATGTTGGTAGCGGCTATGGTTGGATTGGATGCCCGCTCTACGATGGATTTGGATGCAACCATAAAAGGAGCTAATGTTAATGTGGAGGATATTGAGAATCTAATTTCATCAATCGTAACTGTTCCGATTGATGATGGTGTTAAATTTCAGCTGAAAAGTATTTCGGAGATTATGGATGAAGCAGAGTATCCGGGGATTCGTGTCAGCATGAGTACAACATTCGATGGTGTAGTGACCCCTTTGAAAATTGATATTTCTACGGGAGATGCAATCACTCCAAGAGAGGTTCGGTATTCATTCAAACTTATGCTGGAAGATCGCTCCATTGATATTTGGGCTTATAATTTAGAAACTGTGCTGGCAGAAAAACTGGAAACCATTATTACCAGAACCACAACCAATACCCGCATGAGAGATTTCTACGATATTTACATTTTAGAACAGCTGCATGGAACCACGCTGAACCCGAAAATTTTACATGATGCGCTTCTGGCAACTGCTCATAAACGGGGATCGGAGAAGTATCTTAACCAGGCTGAAGAAGTTTTTGACGAAGTGGAAAATGATTCGGTTATGCAAAAACTTTGGGAGGCATACCGTAAAAAGTTTTCTTATGCTTCTGATTTGGAATGGGATGTGATTATGAAAGCAATTCGCAGGTTATATGTTCTTTGCGAGAAGGGCATCAGCTTATGAAAAAGCATGGACACTATTGTAAAATTTGTGGCGAATACAAAGCCAACGAAAAATTTTCAGGCAAAGGTCATGCATCCCACATTTGTAAATCCTGTGCTTCGCTACCAGCAGAAAAGCAGGCTGAACTGATGACACTGAATCGTCTTTTGAATCTTCCATGGAGGCTATCGAAAGAGCAGTTGTCCTGGCTGAAAAATCGACTAAAGGATAGGCGGCCTGATGTCCGTGCATTGGCGCAAGAGCAATATGAAATGAGATTTCCACCAAGACACTTAGAAGATGATGAGTTCAATTTTTTCGATGAAGAAAGTTTTATAGAATAGTGAAAGCGGTCTGCTATGGCAGGCCGTTTTCTTTTCGGGAAGGAGGTCTGACCTATGGCAACCACGAGAATCATGCCGCTTCATGTCGGCAAGGGCCGCACAGAAAGTCGGGCGATCAGTGACATCATCGACTATGTGGCCAACCCAAAGAAAACAGATGACGGCAGACTCATTACCGGCTATGCGTGTGACAGCCGGACTGTGGATGCGGAGTTCCTTCTGGCAAAGCGGCAGTACATTGCCGCTACCGGACGAGTGCGCGGCGCGGATGATGTGATCGCCTATCATGTGCGCCAGTCCTTCCGCCCCGGTGAGATCACTCCGGAAGAAGCGAACTGGCTGGGTGTGGAATTTGCCAAGCGTTTTACCAAGGGCAATCATGCCTTTGTGGTCTGCACTCATATAGACAAATCGCACATTCATAATCACATTATCTGGTCATCGGTCAGCTTAGAATATGACCGGAAATTCCGAAACTTTTGGGGCAGCACCAAGGCGGTCCGTCAGTTGAGCGACACCATCTGCATCGAAAACGGACTGTCTATTGTAGAGAACCCGAAACCTCACGGAAAGAGCTATAACAAATGGCTGGGCGATCAGGCAAAGCCCTCTCACCGAGAGCTGCTTCGTGTGGCGATTGACAATGCATTATCACAAAGTCCTGCTGACTTTGAAGAGCTGCTGAGGCTGCTGCAAGAGTCCGGCTGTGAGGTATCAAAGCGCGGAAAATCATATCGCCTGAAGCTCCCCGGTTGGGAGAAAGCCGCCCGAATGGACAGCCTGGGCGAAGGATATGGATTGGAAGATTTGCAGGCGGTTCTCTCCGGGAAGAAAGCGCATACCCCACGAAAGAAAGTGGTCGCACAGGCAGAGCCGCCGAAGGTCAATCTGCTGGTGGACATTCAAGCAAAATTGCAGGCTGGAAAAGGTGCTGGCTATGCTCGATGGGCCAAGGTGTTCAACCTCAAGCAGATGGCGCAGACCATGAATTACTTGTCAGAGAATAACCTGCTGGAGTATGCGGTTTTGGAAGAAAAGGCTGCGGCTGCCACGGCACATCACAATGAGCTTTCGGCGCAGATCAAAGCGGCTGAAAAGCGCATGGCAGAGATTGCTGTTCTGCGTACTCACATTGTAAGTTATGCCAAGACCCGTGAGGTCTATGTGGCATACCGCAAGGCAGGCTACTCTAAGAAATTCCGGGAGGAACATGAGGAAGAAATTCTGCTCCACCAGGCTGCTAAGAATGCCTTTGATGAGATGGGCGTCAAGAAGCTGCCCAAGGTCAAAGAGTTGCAGACGGAGTACGCGAAATTGCTGGAAGAAAAGAAAAAGACCTATGCCGAGTACCGGCGTTCCCGTGAAGAAATGCGGGAGCTTTTAACGGCAAAGGCTAATGTAGACCGAGTGCTGAAAATGGAGGTAGAACAGGATGTTGAAAAAGAAAAAGACCACGGCCAGCGGTAAGCTGGTCCTGGTCAAAAGCGTTCGCAGAACGCGCAGCCACAGAATGAAATTCTGTGTTCAAAGGGGCTTGGGGGCGCTGCCCTCAACAAGCAGCTTGTGGCGAAATGGATAGCCACAAGCATTGCTTGCCACAATATGCTGCGCATAAAATGAAAAACTAACGACGGGACGCTTACTGCCTCCTATCGTTAGTTTTCTGTGTTTAAGCGACTTATAAAACCAATCAGCATAATCAAATCGTCATCTGACATCTTTCTCATTCCGTCCAAAGCCTTCTTGATAAGCTGAGGGTTATTTTCCTGTGCATCAAAAAATTGAAGCGGTGTGATTTCAAAATACTCACAGATGTTGAGGAACTGCTTCATAGACGGCATAGAACGCCCAGAGGAAATCGCCTGAATATAGCTTCTGTTCTGCCCTAACTCCATGCTCATCTGATATTCTGAAACACCTTTTTTCAATCGCAATTCTGTGATCCGATTGCGGATAAATTCTTCGTCCATACGCTCACCTCTCTGCACTTTTAGCATAGCAGAAAGCAATTCTTGATACTTCGTATGTATTGTGTTATAATTTTATAATACAACCTTTATACGCATTATTATTTGCGTTATTTTTGCTTTATATGCGTAATCAAGGCAGTTATCAAGGGTGATTTATATGAATCAGTATGCCTGCGCCATTACCGGCCACCGACCAACAAGATTTTGCTTTGGATATAATGAGGAAGATCCCCTATGCCAAAAATTAAAAGAATGTCTCCTGGAGCAGTTTCGGATACTTCATGACGAGAAATTTGTCCGTACTTTTTTTGTCGGCGGTGCTCTTGGTGTGGATATGTGGGCTGGAGAACAGCTGCTGACATTGAGGGCACAAACGGGATACGAAGATATTAAAATTGTCGTTGTAGTTCCCTTCATCGGTTATGACTCTAAATGGCCGGATCAGAGTAGACATAGATTGAAAAAGCTGATCCAAAACGCAAACGATTCCATTGTTATTTCACATTCTGCGGATGTTTCCAGTTATAAAAAAAGGAATTACTATA
>ERZ791629.283-NODE-283-length-25181-cov-6.11621_pt1 | contig 25181 bp, 9 predicted proteins | sample MGYA00510057_ERZ791629 | MGnify/ENA primary metagenome ERZ791629 (study PRJEB30046, sample SAMN00715161) | human gut metagenome | study: EMG produced TPA metagenomics assembly of the A metagenome-wide association study of gut microbiota in type 2...
GAGCATCTGACTGTTAATCAGAGGGTCCTTGGTTCAAGTCCAAGACGAAGAGCACTTTTAAAGTCAAATGCAAATTTTCTTCGTTAGCTCAGTCGGTTAGAGCATCTGACTGTTAATCAGAGGGTCCTTGGTTCAAGTCCAAGACGAAGAGCACAAAGGTTCGCAGATAGCGAGCCTTTTTTGTTATCATACATATCATAAAAGCCTTCATCACATTCTTTTGTAATTCCATTGTAATCTCCAGCCGCCATTTTCCTTATATTACTCTCAGATACAAGATTTCCACTCAAATGTTTTGGAACTATCTTACTATTATTTACATTTGTTGGGAAACAATTACTAATATGAAAACGCACATTATAGCACTTCTTCTACTTACAGGAGGAGTATTGAACTTATTTGGAGAAAACTTACATAACTTTTTCAACCGATATAATTTCAGCTTCATTACAGAAGATACTGGGTTACCCCATAACTTCATCAATGATATTTACAAAGACACTCAAGGATATATCTGGGTAGCTACTAATAATGGAATAGGACGGTATAATGGCTATCAATTCATTCATTATAATTCCCAATCCCACTCCATTCGCTTGAAAAACGACTACGTGCATAAAGTCTGTGAGGATAAGTTTCAACGACTCTGGATAGGGTCGGAAGAAGGAATAGACCTCATTGACTTGAAACATTATACACAGATAGACACGGACAAAGAACTGCCTGCCGAATTGAAATCTCTAGCAAGTAACTACATTGCATCCATCTATCGGGACAAGCAGGATAATTTGTGGATATCGACAGACAAGAATCTATGGTATCTGGAACTAGGCGTAGACGGGCAAATAAAAGATTACTATAAACTGAAAAAAGATACAGAATCCCCCATCCACGCTGTTATTGACCTGCAAGAATACATCTGTGCAGGCATAGATAATCATGTATGCCGTATTGAAAAAGGAAGCAACCACTTACTGAAAACCAGCATGGTATCGGAGCTGCTGAAACCCTTCTCAGAAGACTGGAGAATTCTCTGCATGGAAACTGACGGGGAATTGTTATGGATAGGAACCAATCGCGGACTCTTCAAGTATAACCATACCCGGCAGAGTTTGAACCGGTACCGTTACTCCAATCATCGCCCCGGAATGCTAAGTCAAGCCTATATAACCGGAGTTAAACTGACTAGCAAAGGAGATGTCATCGTTTCTACTCTGAACGGACTCAATGTATACAATCGGGATACCGATACTTTTACTTATATCCGCCAAAACAATGAAATGCCTGACAAGTCGTTGAACTGTAATTTCATCAACTGCCTGCTGACCGACAATGAGAATATTTGGGTAGGGACCGAGATAGGAGGAATCAATTTATTGACTCCCAATTGTCTGCAAACGTATGTGTGGCAATATAACTATCTTCGAGAAACCTCTCTTTCCCCCAATCCAGTCAATGCCATCAGCGAAGACAAAGACGGAAATCTATGGGTAGGAACAGTAGAGGGAGGACTCAACAAAAAGAGCAAAGGCAGCGATGAGTTCATTCATTATACTTTTGACCAGAACAATCCCACTTCCATCAGTAACAACTCTATCCGTGGCATTCTCATTGATTCCGAAAATCATTTATGGGCATATACTTGGGGAGTCGGAATCAATGAACTAAATCTGAACATCCCCCATAACCAAACTTTCCAACGCCATATCCGGGAAGACTCCATAGGACTGGAAGGAGATTTCCTGAGCAGTGCCTGTGAAGACACCATGAACAATGGTTTATGGTTTGGTACTACCAGAGGGCTTCATTTCTACCATAAAAAGACCAAGCGTTTCACCCGGGTCTTGTTTGACCGTTCCGACAATGAATTCGATGCGGTAGGGTCCATCATTATCGACCGCAAGAAACGCCTTTGGATGGGAACATCTGAAGGAGTTTTCATTATGGATTTACACTCGTTCTCCATTTCCTCCACACAATTCAGCTATACCTATTTAAAACATAAACTGACGGAACCCACTTCATTGCAATTAGAAAAAATAAACTGTATCATAGAAGATCATAATGGTACCATCTGGCTGGGGGCAAATGGGAACGGACTATATCAACTAGCGGAAGAAAACGGAACACAGTTCACATTTCATAACTACACCCGCAAGGACGGGTTACCCAATAATACCATTATAGGTATTGTGGAAGATAAAACGGGACATCTGTGGATGTCCACCAACCACGGCATCGCCCAACTGGATACACAAACCATGACTTTCACCAATTATACAAAAGAAGACGGACTGCCCAATAATCAGTTTTATTGGAACGCATCTTATTATTCTCCCCAAAATAACCTGTTATATTTCGGTACTATAAACGGATTAGTCGCTTTCACCCCCGATATAGCCAAGACCAAAAAACAGGATGCCAAAGTCAAACTGACCTCAATCAGTGTCGCCGGTACCATGGTCTATCCTCCAGCAGACGGAAAAACTCCCTGCGCGGTAACAAATTTACATACCATCCGTCTGCACGAAAAAGATCATGGTTTTTCCATCGAGTTTTCCACCTTAAACTATGGAAACTGTAACCGAGTGAAATATGCCTACCGCTTGAAAAATTATGAGAATGAATGGACAGAAACCCTTCCTGGCGAACATACTGCTAGATACAATTTCATTCCCTCCGGAAAATATGTGTTCCAAGTCCGTGCCACAGACGAGAAAGGACATTGGTCCGATAAAATAACGGAAGTCAAAGTAACCATCACTCCTTATTTCTATAAATCCTGGTGGTTCTATTTATTGCTTGCCATTCTGATCACCGTAGGCAGCTATTATTTTTATCAATGGAAAATAAGTCTGTACCGTCAACAGAAAAAACAACTGGAAAAAGAAGTAGCCCAACGCACCCATGAGCTAGAGTTACAAAATAAACAACTAGAAATAATGGCACGACACGTCGAGGAGGTAACGGAAGAAAAAATTGCTTTCTTCACCAATATCACTCATGAATTCCGGACACCAGTCACTTTAATCAACGGTCCCATCCAACGCGCCCTTGACGAAAGCCATGAGCCGGAAGTAAAGAAACAGCTACAAATAGCTGAACGGAATTCCAATTATCTGCTATCACTAGTCAATGAATTAATGGACTTCAGAAAGTTAGATGCAGACAAAGTTGTATTAAATAAGACAAACGAAAACTTTATCCGCCTTATACAAAATATATTAATGCCTTTCGAAGTATTTGCCCATGAACGGAACATAAACATCATCACCTACTTCCGGCTCTGTACCCCGTTTTGGATATTTGATGTTGAATATATGCGCAAAGCCATTATTAATCTGATATCCAATGCTGTTAAATTCACTCCCGATTATGGAAAAATAAGTTTGTATGTGGCTTCCCTTACCGACAAAGACAACCATACCTGGCTGTTCATAGATATAAAAGATACAGGTAATGGTATCGTACCCGAAGATATAGAACGTATTTTCGAACGCTTCTACCAATCCAAAAAGAGCATCAAATATCCCGTTTATGGACAAAGCAGCACAGGAATCGGACTATTCTTATGTAAGAAAATCATTTCTCTGCACGGAGGCAACATCTATGCAGGAAACAATCCCAAGCAAGGAGCTTTCTTCAGAATACTATTACCTTTGGAAAAAGGTATCCCCCAAGCCAAATCAGAAAAAGAAAAATATGAGCAGAATGAACATCCACTTTCCATTCCTGCCAATGGAAACGAGAAAAAGGAAACCATCCTCATTGTTGAAGATAATGCAGATATGCGTACTTATATTTGTTCCATTCTCAAAAACAATTATCAATTAAAAGAAGCACAGAACGGTGCAGAAGCTCTTTACTTGATTCAAAGAGAAACGATTGATTTGATTGTCAGCGACCTGATGATGCCCGTCATGGACGGGAATGAATTATCCCGCCGGGTAAAAGCTAATCTGGCTACTTCCCACATCCCCTTTCTCATGCTCACTGCCCTCCGGTCTGAAGCCCAAGAAAGAATCAGCTATGAAATAGGAGTAGATGAATATCTGTGCAAACCATTTGATGAGGTTATTCTAAGATTACGTATCCGAAATATACTTGCCTTACGCCAGAAATACAAATCCATGTTCTCCACTAGTATGAATTGTGAAACATTGAATATAAACGCTAGTTCCAAAGACAACACATTTATGACATCGGCAATCAATTTAATGAAAGAACATTATGCCGACTCGGATTATAACTTAGAGCGCTTTATCCGCGATATGGGATACAGCAAAACCTTAGTCAATCAGAAATTACAATCTTTGACAGGGCAATCCATTGGTCAATTCATGAGAAACTACCGATTAAATGTGGCAAAAGACACTTTAACCAAAGTAGAATGTGACATTTCTGTTGCAGAAATCGCATATGCCGTAGGTTTTAACGACCCTAAATATTTCACAAAATGCTTCAAAGAGCTGTTTGGAGTACTTCCAAGCGAATATTTTGGAAAAAAATAGTTCACTTTACTATTTTACTCCATTTGTGCACCATATTCTCCTATAAAAAGCTTTGTTTCCCTTACATTTGTAAAAAACAGAAATGCAAATGTATATGAAAAACACATTCTTATTATTGAGCTGGCTGATATTACTCCCCTCCGGTATACTGGCAAACCCCATCAAGGAAATGCTGGAAAGGATAGACAAGGGAGCATCGGACAAGTTCGTAGTCGAACTACACAAAAGCTCAAATGACTTTTTCGAGTTGGACCAAAAAGGCGACAAGGTAGTGATACGAGGCAATACCTATATTAATATAGCAACCGGAATCAACTGGTACTTAAAGTATCATGCCGGAATCCACCTGTCATGGAACAGTATGCATGCCTCACTACCCAATGTTCTTCCTCCCGTCTTCCGTAAAGAACGCCACGAAACAAATCTGGCCCTGCGTTATGATTTCAATTACTGCACCTACTCCTACTCCATGGCATTTTGGGATTGGAAACGTTGGGAAGAGGAACTGGATTGGATGGCACTGCATGGCATCAACCTGCCACTTGCTGCCGTAGGACATGAATGTGTGTGGCGTAACCTATTACTCCGCTTAGGATTTTCCAAACAGCAAATCAATGATTTTATTGCCGGACCAGCATTCCTTGCCTGGTGGGAAATGAACAATTTGGAAGGCTGGGGAGGCCCTAACCCCGATAGTTGGTATAAACAGCAAGAAGACTTGCAGAAAAAAATATTGAAACGAATGAAAGAATGGGGAATGCACCCCGTACTGCCCGGTTACTCGGGTATGATCCCCTCCAAACTGGATTTGGGAAAACGTATTGATGGTGGAAAAGAAGAGAAAACATTAAGCAACACTTCCTCGGAATCCGCCCAAAGCACTCTCAACAAATGGAACGGGTTTGACCGACCGGGAATCTTACTGCCCGACGATCCCAAGTTTACCCAGATTGCCAGCCTTTTTTACGAAGAAACCGAAAAGCTGTATGGAACAAGTGACTACTACTCCATCGATCCTTTTCATGAAGCCAAAAGCTTGCCTGCCGGACTAGACTTCGGCAAAGCCGGCAAGGCTATTATGGATGCAATGAAAAAGGCTAATCCAAAAGCTGTGTGGGTGGTGCAGGGATGGACAGAAAATCCACGCCCGGAAATGATGAAAGCGCTGAATCCCGGCGATCTGCTCATCCTTGATTTATTTAGCGAATGTCGTCCCATGTGGGGCATTCCCTCTATATGGAAACGAGACAAAGGATACGAAGAACACAACTGGTTGTTCTGCCTGTTGGAAAATTTCGGTGGGAACGTGGGTTTGCATGGAAGGATGGACCAACTTCTTCATAATTTTTACCTAACCAAAGACAACCCACTGGCCGCTCAGCTAAAAGGCATCGGTCTGACAATGGAAGGCATTGAAAATAATCCCGTTATGTTCGAACTGATGTGCGAACTACCTTGGCGTGCAGAAAAGTTTACCAAAGAAGAATGGATAAAACAATACATCCGCGCACGCTATGGCACAGACGATGAATCTATCTGGCAAGCTTGGCAAATCTTGGCAAACGGTATCTACAACTGTCCGGCAGGCAACAACCAACAAGGTCCTCACGAAAGTATCTTTTGCGGGCGCCCATCACTGAATAATTTCCAAGCATCCAGCTGGAGCAAAATGTGCAACTATTACGACCCCACTACCACAGCAGAAGCCGCACGATTGATGGTGAGCGTGGCACACAAATATCGCGGTAACAACAACTTTGAATATGATCTAGTTGATATCACCCGACAAGCCATTGCCGACCGTGCCCGAATAGTGTACAATTACGCTGTTGCCGACTTTAAAAGCTTCGATAAAAAAAGTTATGCCACACATACCCGACAGTTCTTGGAACTACTGATAATGCAAGACAAACTGTTGGGCACACGCAAAGAATTCAAAGTAGGGAACTGGATTCAACAAGCGCGCAATCTAGGAAGTACATCTGAAGAGAAAGACCTCTACGAATGGAATGCCCGCGTACAAATTACCACATGGGGAAACCGTTACTGCGCCGACATCGGTAAGTTACGAGATTATGCCCATAAAGAATGGAACGGACTACTGCGCGACTTTTATTATAAACGTTGGGAAAAATACTGGCAAGTACTGCAAGACCAACTGGATGGCAAACTTCCTGTACTGCCAGTAGGTAATTCATCAACCCCCACTGCCGATAATCCAGCCATGACCATAGATTGGTATGCCCTGGAAGAACCATGGACACTGGCAAAGAACACCTATGCGGCATCTGCCGAAGGTGATTGTATAGAAGTAGCGAAAGAGGCTATAACATTGATAAACAATTGATAGTAAGATGAAAAAGAAAGAACTCGATACAGAAACCGCACAGCAGGCACTGCCCATTAAAAAAAGGCTTTTGTCACTCGATGCACTCAGGGGCATCACTGTAGCAGGAATGATTCTGGTTAACAATGCAGGAGGCAAAGTGTCGTATGTACCTTTACAACATTCTGCATGGAACGGACTGACACCTTGTGACTTGGTTTTTCCTTTCTTTCTGTTCATCATGGGTATTTCAACATATATTTCATTGAACAAATTCAATTTCAACGTTTCCAGTGGTAACCAAGATATTGAAACGCACATTTCTTATTCTATGCATCGGATGGGCAATCGGTTGGTTTGACCATGTATGTGAAGGTGACTTCCTGCCTTTTGTCCATCTGCGCATCCCCGGGGTACTGCAACGCATTGCTTTATGTTACTGTGTTATTTCTTTTACAGCCCTATTTATGAATCATAAGTTCATCCCCACATTAACCTTTATCTTACTGGTAAGTTACACTGTCATATTATGCATGGGGAACGGTTATACCTGCGATGAAAGCAATATTTTATCCATCATTGACAGGCAACTTTTCGGCGAAGCGCATCTCTATCAGAAGAGCCCGATTGATCCGGAAGGATTTGTAAGCACTCTCTCTGCTATCGCCCACACTTGTATCGGTTTTTCATGTGGAAAATGGATAATACAAAGCCATCAGACAGAAAACAAAGTGCTCCGTTTGTTCTTGACCGGATTCATTCTGATGAGTATCGGCTATTTGTTGGCAGATGCGCTGCCTTTAAATAAAAGAATATGGTCTCCTACTTTTGTTCTGGTGACCTGCGGAGCGGCTTCCATGTCACTTGCCACATTAATGTATTATATAGACATAAGGAATAAACAAAAATGGTGCCGCTTCTTCATCATCTTCGGCGTCAACCCCCTATTCCTCTATGTACTGAGCGAAGTACTTGCCATTATGATGGGAAGTACCGGATGGAAGGCGGCAGCCTATGCAGCCATTCATTCAGGAATAACCGACACCTACCTTGCCTCAGCTGTCTACGCCCTCGTTTTCACTCTGTTTTTGGGGTGTATCGGTTATCCGCTATATCTTAAGAAAATATACATCAAACTGTAACAACCAATTCATAATATATAGAGAACTATGCAGTATTAAACAAGAACATATTAATCAAAACCAAAATTAAATTCTATGCTAAACGTACAATCTCTAACCCAAAGGACATTTGCACAGATAGTAGTCTTTGCATTACTCCTATTAAACAGTACACTGGCATTTGCTCAAAATCAAGTTAACGGTATTGTCACAGACAAGACCGGAGAACCCCTTATCGGAGTGAATGTAGTCGAAAAAGGTACTACCAACGGTGTTATCACTGACTTTAACGGACAGTTTACACTGAATGTAGCACAAGGAAAGACACTCGTATTCTCTTACGTGGGTTACACTACCCAGGAAATTACAGTAAAAGGATCTTCTTTGAAGATTATTATGGAAGAAGATTCTAAAACATTAGATGAAGTTGTGGTAGTAGGTTATGGCAGTATGAGTCGTAAGGATGTAACCAGCTCCATTACCACTGTGAAAGCAGACAAACTGAATGTAGGAGTTTATTCTGACCCTGGACAGTTGTTGCAAGGTAAAGTTCCTGGTTTGACGGTAGTACAAAGCAGCGACCCGACTTCTGGTACAGCTTCTATCTCTTTACGTGGGGCTTCTTCTCTGCGTACCGGTGCGGCAATGGAACCTTATTATGTTATTGACGGTATTCCCGGTATGTCATTAAGTCTGATTGCTCCCGAAGATATTGAAAGCATTGACGTACTTCGTGACGCTTCTGCAACGGCTATTTATGGCTCCAAGGCTGCTAACGGTGTAATCTTGATTACCACCAAAAAAGGTAGTAAAAGTGAGCACACTTCTGTAAACTACAGCGCATATCTTGCATTTGACAACATTGCCAAGCGTTTAGATATGATGACTGCCGACGAACTCCGCACCTATGCCAAGGAAAATAACATCACTCTTCCGAATGACAAAGGAGCAAGCACCAATTGGAACGATGAAGTACTGCGCACAGCAATCAGTCATAACCACAACGTTTCTATCAATGGCGGTTCAGAAAAGACTCAATACAGTGCCAGCATGAGTTATCAAAACAAACAAGGTATCGTACGTGGTACAGATTTCGAGCGTTTCGGCGGCCGCGCATTCTTGCAAACCAAAGCACTGAATGATCGGCTCACCTTAGCCTTTAATGTGAATGCCGCACAATCAAAAGGTACCACCGTTGATTCCGCCAAAGATGGCCAATCCGTATTCGATGCCATGAATTATTATTCTCCACTAGTTCCTGTCACCAATGCAGACGGTTCTTGGTATAGCGACAAAACTATCTCCCAAAACTTCAATCCTGTATCCATGATCAATGAAGATACTTTTGAAAATAACAAGAAACTCCTTCAAGGAACAGCCAAAGGTACTTTAGATATCACTAAGGACTTGAAATGGAACTTAAGTCTTTCCTATCAAGACGAACAATATATATGGAACGAATACCATACCAGCAAATCCCAATATAACACCCGAAATGGCGAAGCTAAACGTATTGCAACAGAAAACAAGAAAAAAATTCTTGAAACATACATAAACTATGATCATACATTCGCCAATATCCACAAACTGGGCCTGATGGCCGGTTATTCATGGGAACAGAATGATGACAATGACAGTTTCGGTCTGGATGTCTACGACTTTTACAATGATAACACCACCTTTTATAATCTGAACCTTGCCAATAAAATGGATTGGCAGAATGGCGGTATCACCAGCAATAATAACGGTCATTTGGAAACTTTACGCATGATCTCATTTTATGGACGTATCAACTACTCCTTCAACAGCAAATACCTGCTTCAAGCAACAATTCGCCGTGACGGCTCCTCTGCTTTTGGAAAGAATAACCGTTGGGGAACTTTTCCATCTGCATCGTTGGCATGGCGTATGAGCGAAGAAAAGTTCATCAAAGATTTAAATGTTTTCGATGACTTGAAGTTCCGTGTTGGTTATGGTGTTAGTGGTAACTCACTCGGATTCGGAGCTTATTCGGCTATCCAGACTTACAGTACTTCAGGTTGGTTCAACTATACAAACGCCAATGGCACACAGAATAGTTACCATACCCTGGCAGCCGCCTCAAATGCCAATCCAGACCTAAAATGGGAACGTACAGCCATGTTGAACATCGGGCTGGACTTCAGCTTCTTTGGAGGCAGATTAGGAGGAACCATCGAATACTATGACAAGCGTACCAGCGACCTGATATACACTTACGAGGTTTCCACAAACCGCTATCCTTTCGGAACCATGCCGGCCAATGTGGGAGATATCAGCAATAAAGGTATTGAATTTACCATTAATGCCACTCCTATACAAACAAAAAATTTCTCTTGGCAAACCAGTTTGAACTTATCTCATAATAAAAATAACGTAGAAAGTATATCCAACAGTGAATATTCCGTAGATTATATCCGTGCAGCCGATCCTGAAATCGCAGGTTATTCTTCAAATGCAGACGTACAGCGCATCATGGAAGGACATCCTATCGGCACCTTCTACACCTACGAATGGGCCGGCTACAATAACCAAGGAGTATCCATCTTTTATGTACACGATCCTGAAACGGGTGAGCGTACAGGCGAAACGACCACAGATCCTGAAACTGATAGAGACCGTACTATTACCGGCTGTGCACAACCTGATTTAAATTTAGGCTGGAGCAATAACTTCCAATACAAGAACTGGAATCTCGATTTATTCTTTACTGGTGTTTTTGGACAAGATATCTACAACGCCACTGCAGAACAATACTCTAATGTTTCTTTTGTGAAAGAAGGCCGCAATGTATTAAAAAGCGTAGCTACCGAACACCGTGCTACAGACACACAATCTCAAGCACCATCCAATCGCTGGATAGAGAACGGTAGTTATTTCCGTCTGTCCTCGGTTTCATTGGGATATACTTTCGGCAAAATTGGTAACTGGATAAACTCGCTCAAGCTATACGCTACTTGTAATAATGTATTCACCATTACCGGTTACTCCGGTCGTGATCCGGAAATCAACCTTGGAGGCTTGGAACCGGGTATGGACAGACGCACCAATTACTATCCGCGTACCCGTTCATTTATGATCGGTGTAAACATGAATTTCTAACCATATAATTGAAAACTGATATGAAAAATAGCATAAAATTAATAACCTGGCTAGTAGGTGGTCTGTTCACCTTCTCCTCCTGCACAGATCTAGATGTGGATCTTAAATCCACTTATACAGAATACCCGGATTCCGAAATTGCCAAAGAAGCGAAAATGGCAGGTTTGTATTATGGATTCGGCGGAGCATTAGGACGTCGTTATATGGAAGCTGCCCTGCTGTCCTCTGATGAATTCATGGCAGTGACATTTGGTGGTAACTGGTATGATGGCGGCAATTATATCCATTCCTCTCTTCATGCCAGCCTTCCAGGAGACGCACACGTGGACTGGGCCGGTGATATTCCAGCTGCAATCACAAAGTGCAATCAAGCAATTTTTGACCTGGGTGGAGAGGATGAAAACAATACCGAACAAGAAGCCTTGATTGCTCCGGCACTTGCCATGCGTGCTTTCTATCATTTTATTTTTATGGATACATTCGGAGCAACTCCCAAATTAGACCATTTGATCGGCGATTCTGAAGCTATCGACCGTTCTCCCCGTTCCGAAATTACAAAATTTATCGAAAGCGACCTGCTTCGTGCTTTGGCTTCCGGCGGTTTAAAAGAAGATGTTGATGCTTCCACTTATGGCAAGCCAACCAAATGGATGGCTGAGGCTCTCCTTGCCAAACTCTATATAAACTGGGCTGTTTATACCTGTGATGATGTAGCTACTTATGATCCAAGCATGACTAATTCCAAATTGAATGATGTCATAAAATATTGCGATGATATCATCGCCTCTGGTCATTTCAACCTCAGTGATGGTTATCGCAAGAAATTCATGCCGGACAACGGCTATCAGATCAAAGATTTCATCTATGCAATGCCATACCAAAATAATGAAACATCAACCAGAGCCAATACTTACGCCCGTTTTCAATTCTGGCCTAAATTCAACAATGACGGCGCGGACGGCAAAGGACTGTTCGGTATAACACTATCCAAAAATGCTGGAGGCGTTTTCATCGTCACTCCTGAAGCAGCAGACCGTTTTTGCCTGGAAGGAGATGAACGCAATGACATCATCATGAAAGGTGCGATCAACTATTATGACATCAGCACACATACAATGGGAACAGAACCTTATATATACAACGGACAACAAGTTGTCCTCACCAAGAATATCACCATCTTGAATGACCAAATGGATCTTGGAAATGACTTGAACGCATGGTGCCAGGGATACCGATGCATCAAATGGGCTATTCAAGCAGACGATTATAACCTCTATAACCGGAATCAAAGCAATGATGTACCTATCTTCCGTTATGCAGATATTCTGCTGATGAAAGCAGAAGCTATTCTACGGGGAGCAACAGCTACGAACGGTGATACGCCACAATCCCTGTTCAACCAAATACGCAGCTACTGTAACGCTCCATTATTGGAGCATTCTCCTTCATTGGACGAGTTGCTTGAAGAGCGTGCACGTGAATTTTACGCAGAAACATGGCGTCGCAATGACCTAATCCGTTTTGGAAAGTTCGAAGACGACTGGGGATATAAAAATCAATATCATCCGGAAGCCAAGACCGAGAAATGGCGTAGAATCTTCCCTGTATCTGTCGGCTTGATGAATTCAAACACCAACTGGAAGCAAAATTACGGTTATTGATAAATTAAATAAGTTTTTATAAGGGCTTGTTACGGCAAGCTCTTATAAAAACCTTTAAAGCAAAAAATAATTCATGAAACGTCATCAAATCTTATTACTTCATATCGCGACATCCATCTTGGTATTATTCCCATTTCCTATACATGCCCATAAAATGATGTACCAGGACTCTATCGAAATCGTAGTACACAGAGGAGCGAACCATATAGCGCCGGAAAACACCATTCCATCAGCTCTAGCTGCATTGAAACATGGAGCCGGCTGGATAGAAGTGGACGTGCGCAAAAGTAAAGACAATATACTTTATAATCTGCATGATGAAACTTTAGACCGTACTACCAACGGTAAAGGTCCCATTCAAGATATGCTATCCAAAGATATTGAAAAATTAGACGCCGGCAGTTGGTTCAGTTCTCGATTTATCGGCATTCACGTACCCCGTATAGCCGAAATGCTAGATACCCTACAAGGAAAGGCACACATTTTTTTTGATGTAAAACGAGGAACTCCGATAAAAGATTTGATTACATTAGTACGCCAAAAAGGATATGAAAATAAAAGTTTCTTCTGGTTTGCAGACTCAGAAATGCTGAAAGAATTTATCAAAATCGCTCCGGAAATGAAGATTAAAGTAAATGCCTCCAATATAGCGGCTTTGGAGAAATGGATGAAAATATGCACCCCGGCCTATGTAGAAACAGATATCCTCAATATCACTCCTCAATTCAAAGAATTCTGCAAAAGCAATCATATCAAGATAATGGCTGCTATTCAGAATGCGAGTGAAAAAGAATATAAAAAAGCGATTGAAGTCCATCCCGATTTAGTCAATCTGGACCGGCCGGAACTCTTTATAAAAATACTCCATCAGGAGATTAAAAAATAACCCTTTTCCAAGAAGAGCTATGAAAAGTACCCTATCTTACCTGCTGATTATATGCAGCCTGTTTACTGCTTGTATCGGTCATCAGGAAGAATCCCTACTGTTCTACGTAGATACCCGTACGGGCACTGCACCAAGCGCAACCCACACCGCAGAACTTTTCGGCAAAAATACCGAAGAGTACGGGCAAACGCTGCCTGCTGTTCTAGAGCCCAACGGAATGAACTTTTGGACTCCCCAAACACAAGATACAGAAGCAAAATGTAAGGCTCCCTATTATTACAAAGATACGAAAATACAAGGTTTCCGCAATTCACATTGGATTGTCGGAGGTTGTACACAGGATTACGGTTCCATGACCTTGATGCCTGTATCGGGTACACTGAAATATCTTCCCCAAGACAGAGGAAGCCTGTTCTCTCACCAAGAAGAAACAGCAACGCCCGCCTATTACTCTGTCCTTCTCAAAGATTATTCCATCTTTGCAGAAATGACCGGACGTTCCCGTTCAGCCATTTTCCGATTCACTTATAACCAACCGGAAGATGCTTATCTCATAGTCAATCCTAACAGTGATGAAGGGAAAGGATATATTGAAATCGATACCATAAAAAAACAGATACGCGGATACAATCCCGTCCACCGCATCTATCAAGGCTGGGGAGAACCCGCCGGATACAACGGGTACTTTATCATTGAATATCAAAATGAAATAGAAGAATATGGTACATTCCGGCATGACAGTCTCTTCGCCGGACAACGACAGATAGCCGATGGAACAGGTATAGGTGCATATCTCCGGTTCAAAATACACTCAGAAGGACCCATATTAATCAAAGCCGCTTCCTCTTTTACTGACATGGAAGGCGCTCAAAAGAATCTGGACACCGAGATACCTCATTGGGATTTTGACCGCACCCGACAGGAACTGAACTCCATCTGGGAACAAAGGCTTTCACAAGTTACAGTACAGACAAACAACCGAAACGATAAAGAGAAATTTTACGGAGCACTCTACCGTGCCTCATTCCTGCCACGTACATTCAATGATGTAGACGGGCGCTATCCTTCTTTTTCCACAGGACACCCGTTCAGACAATCAGCCAACGGTAGAAATTACTATGAAGATTACAGTATGTGGGATACTTACCGTGCTCTCCATCCTTTAGTCAATATCCTAACCCCAAAGAAAGCCGGAGACATGATGCAATCATTGGTGGACAAATATGAACAAGGCGGCTGGCTGCCTATATTTCCTTGTTGGAACAGTTATACCGCAGCCATGATAGGCGATCATTGCATCTCCGCACTGGGAGATGCCTATATCAAAGGAATCCGTAATTTTGATATCAACAAAGCTTGCGAAGGAATGCTCCGGAACGCATTCAGGACTCCCGCCACCTATGAAGAATATAAAAACGGAATGGGACGGCGTGCTTTGAATTCTTATCTGAAATATGGATACATTCCTTTGGAAGACAGCGTACCGGAGGCCTTTCATACCTGCGAACAAGTGTCACGTACTTTAGAATATGCATACGATGATTTCGTATTGGCCCAAGTCCTGCAAAAGTTGGAAACATCAGATGATTACTTTCCTGATCCACAAAAAACAGGACTTTATGATACATTAATGATACGTGCACGATATTACCGTAACGTAATAAACCCTAGCACCGGATATGCCCAAGGCAGATACGCTGACGGAAGTTTCCTCACCGATGCCGGTAACGCCTTTTCTTTCACCCGCTTCATCACCGAAGGAGCTCCCTGCCATTATACTTGGTATGCCCCCCATGATATATACGGACTTATGGAATGTATGGGCGGAAAAGAAAAATACATTGCCAAACTGGATTCCATGTTCAGCGAACACCGCTACTGGCACGGAAACGAACCTTGTCATCAGATAGCCTACCTCTTCAACTATGCCGGACAACCTTGGAAAACCCAACGGGAGGTACGTCATATTATGGAAACAGAATATCTGAATGCTCCCGGTGGTCTGTCAGGTAATGATGATGCAGGACAGATGTCTGCCTGGTATGTATTTTCTGCTATGGGATTCTATCCGGTATGTCCCGGTACACCTTATTATATAATAGGAAGTCCTTCTTTTCCCCGGATGAGCATCCGCTTGGAAAACGGAAAGACATTCACCATATTAGCCCACAACGCCAACAAAAAAAATATATATATCCAGTCAGCAAAACTAAACGGAAAAGAATATGACAAGAATTACTTTACACACCAAGATATAGTACAGGGAGGAACATTAGAGTTCCAGATGGGCCCGAACCCTAATACAAACTGGGGAGCATCCGCCCTCAGCCTGCCTCCCGACAATATGAAATAAGTACAAAAAATAAAAAAACAATCCATATGAAGAATCAAACTATCATCAGCCTCTTATGCTGCCTCCTGTTGTTTGTGACAGGATGCAGTACTTCCCATCAAGGGAACACGTACGACATCATGACCTATGGAGCCAAAGGAGACGGACAAACAGATGATGCCGCCGCTATACAACGCGCCATCAATGCCTGTTCCGCTGCCGGTGGCGGAACCGTAATCATTCCTGCCGGACACACCTTTCTATGCGGTCCGCTATATTTGAAATCCTATGTGAACCTTCATCTGGAACCCAACTCCCGATTGCTGGCCAACCCCGATGAAAGCATCTATACAGAAAGCGCATTCCGCGAAAACCGTGGCGAAGGAATGATGTGGATCAGTGGAAAAGACTTAAAACAAATATCCATTACCGGTACAGGAGAAATAGACGGAAACGGAATCGCCTTCATGGGCAAAGAGCTGGATGATTCCTACGAGCTGAAGCCCGTCACTGATTTTGACCCACGCCCACATGTGCTTACCCTTATCAATGCGGAGAAGACCGTTATCCGTGACATCACGATTCGGAACAGCGCCTATTGGACAATACACCTGATAGGCTGTTACGATGCCTTGATTGACGGCATCTCTTTATTGAATAATCTAAAAATACGCAACGGCGACGGTATTGATGTGGATCACTCCAAAAAAGTACGTATAGCGAACTGCTTCATTGAATCGGGCGATGACTGCATTTGCCTGAAGAATCGTCGGGAATTTGAAGAATATGGCTCTTGCGAAGATATTGTAGTAACTAATTGTGTCATGACTTCACGCTCATGCGCTATTAAGATAGGCTCGGAAAATATGGACAAGATTGATAATGTATTATTCAATAATTGCATTATCAAAAACAGCAACCGGGGCATCGGCATACAAAACCGGGATGAAGGTACTGTGAGCAATGTCATTTTCTCCAATATATTAGTAGACTGTATGTTCTATTCTGATGTATGGTGGGGTAAAGCGGAACCTATCTATGTCACCTCATACCCTCGTGCCGTAGGCAATCATAAAGATGCAGGCTGGCGTTTCCCCAAAGGTGCAACGAAAGGACACTCGGGAGAAGTCAGCAACATTTTCTTCAATCAGATTAAATGCACTAGTGAAAACGGCATTTTCGTAGGGGGAGACACTCCGGAGAAAGTGCATCATATCTATTTTGATGAAATAGATGTCAAGTTGTTAAAACGTACCGGTTATGAAGGCGGTGTGTATGACAAACGTCCTTGTAACGGAGATGGTTTTGTATATGACAAGACTTATGCTTTCTATCTGGACGCCGCTTCGGATATCCGGATTACCGGCTGTAACATTTATTGGGCCTTCCCTCAATTGACACAAGCCGGAGGAGATATCAAAGAGAAGAATACAATACGTGTAAAAATAAACAAGAAATAATTATGACCCACATTCCATTCAAAGTTTCTTTGTTAAGACTGGTCTTCCTGCTGCTGCCCGTGACGGTCGCGGCACAGGAAGCCAGACTTTCTGATTACGTAGATCCCAAAATCGGTTCGGAAGGACTGGGACGGGTATTTATCGGTCCCTCCTGCCCTTATGGTATGGTGAAACCATCGCCCGATTGCACTGTCCATCCCAATAGTGGTTGGCTGCCTATGCCCGAACAAGTCAACGGGTTCTCCCAAGTACACGTCAGCGGGACAGGAGGAGGTCCTAAATATGGCAACATACTTGTCATGCCTTTTGGCAAAGGTATGGATCAGCTCAATCATATAGACTATCGCAAAGATGAAACAATCCGCTTGGGCTATTATGCTACCGAATTCCAGAGAACAGGCATATATACTGAAATAACAACTGCTCCACGCGCCTCATTCTACCGATTCACCTATCCCGAAGATTCCTTAAAATCCCTGTTGGTTGACGCCGGCTTCTTCCTGGGTGAACAACCGACCCCCGATGCCCGCGAAGCACAACAATTTGTAGGTTCGGAAATTCAAATCATATCCGATCACGAAGTAATGGGATATACCCGTATTCGCGGAGGTTGGAATAACGGACGTGCCTACACCGTTTATTTTTATGCAGTAACCGACCATCCCTTTGTACAAACGACCACATGGAAAGGAAACCAGATCAGCAATGAACGATACCAGCCAGACTCCCAACAAAAAACCGGAGCTTTGTTGCGTTTCCCTTCTTCTGCAAATACCATTCAACTGAAAGTCGGAATTTCATTTATCAGTTCTCTCAAAGCCAGAGAGAATGTATGGAACGAAATACCTCATTGGTCATTTGAGGACACCCGGCAAGCCTTATTGGCACAATGGGAAAACTTATTGCAACGCATTGATATAGCCTCAAATACACCCGAAAAATATAAGCGTATGTTTTATACCGGTATCTACCATACCATGTTAATGCCTGTAGACCGTACCGGTGAAAATCCATTATGGAGTGATCCGGAACCTTATTATGATGATTTTTATGCTATCTGGGACACCTACCGCACCTCAACTCCACTTATCACACTAATTGACCCTCAAAGAGAAACAGACATTGTACGTTCACTGATCAATATCTATAAACGGGACGGCTACATGCCTGATGCACGAAGCGGAAATTGTAACGGACGGACACAAGGCGGCTCCAACGCCGAAATTGTTATAGCCGATGCATTTGTAAAAGGACTACCAAACATAGATTACCATCTGGCTTTGGAAGCTATGCTGAAAGATGCGACCATACCGCCCGGAGGTAACGAAGAAGCGGAGGGAAGAGGCGGACTGATTCCTTATCTGGAATTGGGATATATTCCATACGGTATTCCCCGAGCCGGAAACCGCACAATAGAATACTCCTATTGTGATTATGCCATAGCCTTAGTAGCAAAAGGACTAGGCAAGACAGACTTGTACCAGCAATACTTGAAACAATCTTCCAACTGGAAGAACTTGTGGCGGGCCGATTATGAACATGCAGGAGTCAAAGGATTCATACTTCCCCGGGATAAAGAAGGAAACTGGTTAGACAAAATACCTTTCGGAAACTCCCATATCCAGAAACCCACCTTCACATATACCCCCGTTACCTTTGAAGGCCCTTGGTATACTCCTTGGTGGAACATGTTCTTTTATGAAGCCTCCTCCTGGGAATATTCACTCAGCATTCCGCATGACGTACCCGGACTCATTGAACAATGTGGCGGAAAAGAGAAGTTTGACGAACGGCTGGATATTTTCTTTGACAAGGGTTTCTTCAATGTGAATAATGAGCCCTCCTTCCTCACTCCCTGCCTATACCACTGGGTAGGGCGTCCGGATAAAAGCGGCGACCGCATCCATGAAATTATCCAGAAGAACTATAATGACGGTTCTGCCGGTCTTCCCGGAAATGATGACTCCGGAGCCATGTCATCGTGGTTGGTATTCCACATGATGGGGTTGTACCCCAATGCCGGACAAGACTATTATTTAATCCATACCCCTCTACTGACAGAGAGTCGTTTCCATTTACAGGAAGGCAAAACATTCACGATCAAAGCCGAAGGGCTTTCCGAAAAGAACAAGTATATCCGGTCGATTTTATTAAATGGAAAGAATTATCCATATTCCGCCATCCGCCATAATGATATCATCAAAGGAGGCGAGTTGGTTTTAAAAATGGGCCCTAGTCCCGGTAACTGGGGGAGCAAACTATTTCCTGAATCTAAAGAGTAACATACGATGAAGAAAAAACTTTTTATATGCTTTCTGCTTATCGGCAGCCTGATGGGAAATGTAATGGCACAAGATATCATTACCAACCCTCTGTTATTTGTATTCAAACTGCATGGACAAACCCGAAAGTACCAATTTACTTTCAATCAGTCCAACGACACCCTTTATCTACATTGGGGAATTGAAAGAAACACCCGATGGCAATCAGGCAGCTACGCCATGCCCCAAGAAGCTTTAAAAACGGCGGTCAGACTAAGCTTCTTACAGCCGGAAGACGGACAACATATCTGTCTCCCCATTCAAGAAACCTTTGCCCTACTTTCAGCAACCGCTTTTCAGGAATTGAAAAGCCAAAAGGCATTTCATTATAATCAGACAGAATACCAACTGGCTGATACCAAGTCACAAGCTATGGGCTATTCCTTACTGCATGTAAACGACTCAGTAGACGGATGCGAAATGTGGATTATGGATAATCCGGATTTCCCTCTGATATGGGAAATACAAAATAATCCGCTCGGCATCAATTGGAAAGTAGCTCCCATAGATCTCCCCGCACACAATCTGAAAGAAGAAATCATCCAAAGCCCGGAAAAAATGGGTAGCATCTATTATGCTTATCCCACACCAAACGGCATACAAACTCCGGTACCCGAAGGTTACAGTCCTTTCTACATCAGCCATTACGGACGCCATGGGTCCCGCTGGATGACTTCGGACGAACGTTATCTAGAAGTCATTCGTGTCTTTGATACGTTTCACAATAAATCAGGACTTACCGATTTAGGTGAAGATGTGAGGCTCAGACTCCAGAAAGTATGGGAAAATGCCCGTGGGCGCGGAGGAAACCTGACCCCATTAGGAGAACGACAACACAAAGCCATTGCCAAACGGCTTTATCAACAATATCCCCATATATTCCGGGACAGCGCCAACATATCAGCGCGTTCGAGCGTTTCCGTACGTTGTATCATGAGCATGTCCGCATTCACAGAACAACTGAAAGAACTAAACCCCTCCCTCCAGATCACCCGCGAAGCCAACCAAAGACACATGGACTACATTGCCTATACTTCACCCGAAGCCGAAAAGCTGGGTTCGGCAAGTGCGCCATGGAGAACAGCTTTCCATACATTCGAAGAAAATCATATTCATCCGGAACGTTTAATCGCTTCACTTTTCAAAAATCCCAAAGAAGTCAGGAATCCCCGCGAGCTCATGATGGGACTTTATTGGATTGCTTCCGACATGCAAGATGTAGAGTTGCCTCTATCCTTTTATGATTTGTTTGAAAAAGAAGAATTATTCGGTATCTGGCAGTCTGTGAATTATCGGATGTATATTTGCAATGCCAATGCTCCCGTCAATCAGGGAGCAGCCCCCGAGAGTGCAAAATCTTTATTGAAGAATATTATAGAAAGTGCCGACCGCGCCATCCGTGAAGGAACTCCTTGCGCCACCCTCCGTTTCGGACATGATACCAACCTGATCCGTCTGTTGGCACTCATGCAAGTAGAAGGATGCTCCAATCAAGAAACAGATCCCGACCGATATTACCTGGCCTGGCAAGATTTCCGTGTTTCACCTATGGGAGCCAACCTTCAATTAATCTTTTTCAAGAATAAGCAAGGAGAAGTTATTGTAAAATTGCTACATAATGAAAATGAAGTCAAATTACCCATTGACAGCCCTATTGCCCCTTATTATAAATGGGAAACGGTAAAAGCATTCTACAATCATTTATAAACATACAAATTGAGAAACAGCAACTTTCCTTCAAAGTCCAATCTCCCTATTAACTAAGGCTTTTCTTGCCTACAATTAAGTCTTTTCTTACGGTTACCTACTACAGACTCCGCCAATGGACCGTAGAGCCCATTGCAGCAGACTGTATAGTCCACCCAAGCAGACCTTACAGTCCACTGGCGGAGACTGTAGCAGATGACTGTAAAAAAAGGCTTAACTATATGGAAGAAACAGCTTACACAACCACTCTATTCCGGTTTTATCTTTTTCAGATAATCAGAAGGAGCCATACCGAATTCATCTTTAAAACACTGACGGAAATAGACCGTACTGTTAATTCCCACCTTGAACGCAACTTCTGAAATATTGTATTTCCCCTCTAATAACAAACGTTCCGCATATTGCATCTTTATTTTGCGGATATATTCATTGGTGGAAAGTCCAGTCAATGCCTTCATCTTCCGATATAGGGTAGAATTACTCATACACATGGCGTCCGACAAATAGCCGATGTCTATCTTCTCAGAAGAAAGACGATCTTCAATCAGCTTGTTAATCTTCTCAAGGAACTCATTATCCAATTTATTCATAGACTCGGTTACTGCCGCACGTTTGTCAATGAGTATGGAATTCGTATTAAAACGCTCTGCCAACAACTTGCGGGATTCAAGCAAATTATGGATACGGCTATGCAACAAAGTAGCACTGAAAGGCTTTGTCAGATAAGAGTCAGCACCCACTTGATACCCCTCTTCCTTATCTTGCAAAGAGTCCTTTGCCGTCAGCAAAATAATGGGAATATGGCTGGTACGCAAGTCTTCTTTCAATTTCCGGCACATCACAATGCCGTTCATCACCGGCATCATGATATCACTGACTATAATATCAGGAATGCAGCCCAATGCTTGTTCCAAACCTTGTTCACCATTGGCGGCAGTCCTCACTTCAAAATCGTCCGAGAAAGATTCTACAATATAATCACAGATGTCCCTATTATCTTCCACTATCAGCAGAATACGCTTACCACTATGCACAGGTTCTATATTTTCTTCTTTTTCGTCCTTTTCATCGGAAGTTTTCTCCGTCGAGTCAGCATGCAGCACATGGGGATACGTGTTATCCGTCAGCAGACTGACATAAAAAGTACTTCCCACATTCAAAGAACTTTCAACCCTGATCTCCCCCTCATGCAAAACTACCAGGTTCTTTACCAGAGCCAGACCAATACCTGTTCCTGAAGCCTGATGTTCGCTTCCCTCTTGATAATAACGGTCAAAAATATGAGGCAATGCATCGGGAGCAATACCGAAACCGGTGTCACTCACACTGATTTCCGTATGGTGTATATTATTCCGGACCACCTGATGTAATCCTAAAGTTATAGTTCCTTTCTCTGTATATTTTATAGCATTGGAGATCAAATTATCCAGTATAATCGTTACTACCTCCTTATCAAAAAACAAAGACATATCTTCCTGCTCAATCTCAAGACAGAAATCAATCTCAGGTTTCCGGTTCAATTCCTTATACTTCAGTCCGATCTCGTGTACAAGGGCTGCCAGATTGTCACGACTTACACATAATTTCTTGTTTTGGGTTTCCGTTTTTCTGAACTCCAGTATCTGATTAATCAGGTTCAACAACCGGATGGCGCTTTGATGGATAACCGATATTTTCTGTGAATCTTTCCCTGATAAAGAATTACTTTTCTGCATATCTTCCAACGGTCCCAGAATCAACGTCAAAGGAGTACGCAACTCATGTGTGATATTGGTATAGAAACGTAAACGCTCATTATTCAGCTCCTGTTCCTGCTCATGATTTTTCTTCTCCAACTCATAGAGAGACTCCATATCCAGTTTCTTTTTATAGGCATGAAGAATAAAATACAGGACAGAAACACCCGAAAGAATATAAAATAACTTGGCCCACCACGTAAGCCATACAGGCGGGTCAATACGGATATCCAGAGAAGCTATCTCATCCGCCCATTCCTGATTCCGTATTCTTGTCTTTACCTGAAAACAATAATTTCCCGGAGGTATATTACGGAAAGTCACATTATTAGGATCGGTTACTGTATACCATGAATTTTCCAACCCTTTCAACATATAAGCATATTCCACTTGATCGGCCAAGGCATAATTCTGTATATTGAAGGTGACGCTGAAGTTATTTTGCATATAGCTTAAACGTACTTCCGACTGGCCTTCAAGCGCCATCACCTTTTCATTACTGTCCGTATCACGCAACGGGCCGAATATACGCATCTCCGTAATAATTGCAGCAGGTGACTCTCGTTTTTCCAATACCTGATCTGGATTAAAACGGCATAAGCCATTGATTGAGCCAAAATAAAGTGTTCCATCCTTAGCTTCCGCCACACTTCCACTCATGAAATTGCCCATAGGCACATTATCCCAATGATCGTAATTATAGAAAACCTCCTTGTCTTTCAACAAGCAGCTGATACCTTTATTGGTGCTCACCCATATATTTCCATGATTATCTTCCGTAATGGCACGTATATGGACATTGGACAAACCCTCCTCACTGCGATATACTTTATAGTCCCAACTCTGAGAGGATGGAAAACAAACCAGACCTTCTCCCGTTCCTATCCACATTCTGTTCTGACTATCCATATAAACAGTATTGATAGTATTAGAGGGAAAAAGAGAAGTCACGTTAAAAAGTTTAACGCACTGAAAATGTTCATCAAAAACCCCTAATCCTCCTCCGAAAGTACCAATCCATAAACGATTAAGATTATCTTTCGAGATACATCTCACCAGATTATTCTCTACTGTATAATGGTCTGCAATGCCTTTATCATGCAAGCGTACCTTATAGATGCCATTACTAGTTCCTATCCATACATATTCTGCATCTTCATACAGTGCACGCACATCTTCCCCTGTTTTATCTTTAGGAAAAATCTGGTGAAAACTTTTCTTTTTCACATCATAAAAATCCACTCCTCCCATAAACGATCCAAACCAAAGGTTTCCTTCCGAATCACAAAGTGCAGCCTGTATGGAATTATCAGTCAAATCACCGGTTTCTTCTTTATAAACCGCCACCCGCTTGCCTTTATCAAATACATTGATGCCTCCCCCATCGGTTCCGATCCATAACTTTCCATCCCTTGCTACGCATACACTGCTTGCTGTCTTATTATTCAGGCTACTACCCGAATGCTGGATAGGAGAATAACTATAAACATTAAAATAGGAAGATTCATGGCTAAGAAAATTAATTCCACCTCCCCACATACCAGCCCATACATTTTTAAAGGAGTCCTGAAACAAACAACGTACAGTAGAATTAGAGAGACTGTATTCATCATCCCCTTCCTTTATATATTGAAAACGCACTTGGTCAGGAGAAAGAAACATACGTTGCGTTAAATCCAAAATGGCTATTCCTCCAAATTCCATGGCAATCCAAAGTTTATTCCCATCAAATTGTCTGATATCAAATACGGTATGAGGAACCCCGTCCTCACTATGATGAAAATGGATAAAATTTTCGGCTTCCGGATTGAACAGTGCCAGCCCCCGGTCTGTTCCCAGCCAAATATTACCGCTTAAGTCCTTATAAATGCAAGTTACCCCATTACCTGGCAAACTGACCGGATCTTCAGGGTCATGCATAAAGTTCTTTACTTTTTTATCTTTAAGAGACAACACACTGAATCCATGATGCACATGCCCCATATACAACTTTCCATCGG
>ERZ791629.290-NODE-290-length-24707-cov-5.07354_pt1 | contig 24707 bp, 28 predicted proteins | sample MGYA00510057_ERZ791629 | MGnify/ENA primary metagenome ERZ791629 (study PRJEB30046, sample SAMN00715161) | human gut metagenome | study: EMG produced TPA metagenomics assembly of the A metagenome-wide association study of gut microbiota in type 2...
GGGGCATCAACCTTCTTTGGAGAGATATAGTAAGACCTGCTATTTTAGTAGGCAAATATCGTTTGTATCCAAGAATCCCCTGCCTTTAAGCATGGGGAGTATGTCAATAAGGACAGGATATTGTTATCAAAAAGCATTTTGCCAAATAGTCTATAGATGGTATAATATAGCTATTGTTTTTAACTATTTATAATTTGTATATATAAGAAAGGATGGAAATGAATGGTTGAATCAGCATGGTCGCTATTGCCTCCGATAATTACCATAGTATTGGCTTTGGCGACAAAAGAAGTATACATGTCGTTGATTGTGGGTATCTTTGTAGGGGCTTTAATGTTCACAGGCTTTGATTTATTAGCTGCTATTGATGCATTCTTTGCGATTATGTCCGATAAAGTTGGCGGAAATGTATATATTTTAGTATTTTTGGTCTTATTAGGTATTATTGTAGCAGCTATTGCTCGCTCTGGTGCTTCTCGTGCTTATGGTGAATGGGCAGCAAGTGTAATCAGAGGAAAACGCAGTTCCTTGCTTGTTACTTCTATCTTAGGGGTAGTTATCTTTATCGATGACTATTTTAACTGTTTGACTGTAGGTACAGTTATGCGACCTGTTACTGATAAATTTAATGTAACTCGTGCAAAACTCGCTTATATCATTGATGCTACAGCAGCACCAATTTGTATTATCGCTCCAGTATCTAGCTGGGCAGCAGCAGTTAGTTCTTCACTTCCAGAAGACAGTGCTATTGATGGTTTCTCCTTATTCTTGCAGACAATTCCTTTTAATATGTATGCATGGTTTACTATTATCTTTATGTTGTTCTTGATTTGGACAGGTAAAGATTTTGCCGCTATGAAGACTTTAGAACAAAGAAGCAATGGTAAATTAATTATTCCTGAAGAATATAAAGAAGAACAGATGGAAATAGTAGGTAATGGTAAAATCTTAGATTTATTATTGCCACTTATCGTTTTAATCGGTGGTTGTATCTTCGGTATGCTTTATACTGGCGGTATTTTAGATGGTGCTAGTGTATCTGATGCTTTTGCTAATTGTGAATCCGCTAGAGGTCTAGTAATTGGTTCCTTTATCGCTTTAGTATTTACATTTTTACTCTATGTACCACGTGGGGTGCTTCGCTTTGGTAAATTCTGCGAATGTTTTAACCAAGGTTTTAGAGCTATGACTCCAGCTATCTTTATTTTATGTCTTGCTTGGAGCTTATCTGGTGTTTGCGGTGAAGATTATTTAAATATCGGCGGTTATGTTGGCGGTATCGTATCCAATAATGCTACTGTAGGTATGTTCATGCCAGCTGTATTCTTCCTTGTAGCTATCAGTCTTGCATTCGCTACTGGTACTTCTTGGGGTACATTCGGTATCTTGATTCCTATCGCTCTTGCTGTAGTATCTACTGATCCTCATCTTTTAGTAGTTACAGTAGCAGCAGTATTAGCTGGTGCTGTAGGTGGTGACCATGTATCACCAATATCTGATACTACTATCTTGGCTTCTGCGGGAGCTCAATGTAGTCATATCGACCATGTAAGTACACAGGTTCCATATGTAATCGTAGTAGCTACATGCTCTTTCTTAGGATATTTAGTAGCAGGTATTGCAGGTAGTGGCTGGATCGGTGTAGTAGCTGGTTTCGTTATTTTAGCTATAGCTATGGCTTATATTTATAAAGTTTTAATGAAAGATTAATAAAGAAAACTCTAGAATTTAAATTCTAGAGTTTTTTTTATATATAAGTTTAGATTTGATATTATTAGGAAAATTATATTTTTTTGTAAAATATAAATATAAAATAAGGAAATAATATAGTATTGGATTTTTACATATATATGATATAATATAAAATTAGTTAAGAATGGATTTATAAATTAATAATAAAATTTGTGGAGGATTTTATGGGAAGATTTTATAAAAAAGCGATAGTTACAGCTTTATTAGTATCAGCATTATCAACTACTGCTTTTGCAGCGCCAGAAGATGTATATACAAATATTGCTGATAGTGCAGTGATCATGGATGAGGCAGATACTTCAGTGTTCAAGCCAGCATCTTTAAAATCATTAGATGATTATGATGAACATTATCGTTTATATAAATATGATACGATATCAATTAGAATAATTGGCTTTAGAAATGCTCAAGGATTGGATAGCATTATGATCGGTACAGATGGCTATGTAAATCTACCTTATGCTGGTAGCGTAAAATTAGCAGGTCTAACTATTGAAGAAGCAAAACAAGTATTGACTGCGAAATTTGGCAGATATATTAAAATACCAGATATGTCAATAATCGTCACTAATTATGGACCTAGAAAAGTACAGGTATTAGGAGAAGTCAATAGTCCTGGTACAGTGGAATTAGCTTCTGATGATATGAATGTATTATCTGCTATTTCTAAAGCTGGATGGGTGACTACATATGGTCGTATCAAAAAAGTGCAAGTCATTCGTATAGATGATGGCGTTATGTATGTGAAAGAAGCTAATATTAAAGATTATATAGAAAAACATGATATCAGTCAGAATTTTGCCCTAGAAGATGGAGATATCTTATATATTCCTAAATCCAATAAAATTGACTTCCATAAAGACGTATTACCACTTATCAATGTATATAGTACGTATAGAGCATTGACTGATTAATTAGGAGTGAAATAATGGATATAAATAATGCAAAAGATAATGATACAATTGATTTAAGAAAATTGTTTTCTTTAATGCTCGAAAAGAAAAAGATTGTTATAGCGATAATAGTAATTTGTACTATTATTGCCACTATAGTTGCTTTTGTTTTACCAAAATCTTATCAATCTACCACACTTGTACGTGTAAAATCTGGTAGTAGTTCTATGTCTGGTTATGCAGCTATGGCTGCTGGTTTTGGTATAGATATAGGAGGTAGTAGTTCTGGTTCACCTGAATCTTATATTGAGTTAATGAAATCTCGTGAAGTTTTAGAGCCTATTATTGCTGAATTAGATATACCTGATGAAGATAAAGAAAAATTAACAGCAGAAGGTTTTGCAAAGAAAAATTTAGAAGTTACTAATATTAAAAAGACAGATTTAATAACTATAGCTGCTTATGGTAAGACTCCAGAGGAAGCACAGATGATTTCCCAAGGGGTAGCAGATAATTTTTTAGCTTTGATGACTAAATTAAATAAAGAAGATAATTCTTCTGTATTAAAATTCCTTGATGAACGCATGAAAATCGCTAAAGAAGAGATGGAAACAGCGGAAAATAAATTGCAAGCATATCAGCAGGAACATAAAATCTATGCACCAGATGCTCAAACTAAATCTATTATTGATAGTTTAAATACTTATGATAATAGTATTGCACAGCTTCAAGCTCAGAGTGAAGGAAATAGTGCAAAACTTGCTGGCGTGACTAGTCAATTAGAACAACAAAATGCTTCTTTATTAGAATATAATGTTTCTGATAATACAAATATCGGCAATATCCGTGAGTCTATAGTCAATAAACGTGTAGAACTTGTAGGACTTCAGCAACAATTCACTGATGAACATCCAGATGTGATTAAAGCGAAAGAAGAACTAAATAGCCTTGAAAAATCATTATCTGACGAAATTGCAAAGGCTGTAAATTCTCAATCAGTAACATTAAGTCCAGTACAAGCGAGCCTTTTAAAGGATAAAATCAGCACCGAAGTGCAGATATCTGTAAATAATGCTTCTTTAGAAGCTTTGAAAGCAAAACAAGCAGAAGCCCAAGAAAGTATAGCTACATTATCTGCTGATACTGTGGAATATATGCGTCTATCTCGTGAAGCGAATATCACAGGTCAAGTATATACTTCTCTTGTTCAAAACTATGAACAGACTAGAATTCAAGAAGCAAAAGATTCTATGGATATTCAGATCATTGATGCAGCAGATTTACCAAAAGAAGATATGCCAGCTAAGCCAAATAAAAAATTAATTGTAGCTATTGGTTTTGTTTTAGGTATAATGATTAGTTTTGGTTATACTTTATATAATTATAGTAGAAGATATGGTTTATAACAGGAAATAAAGGTAAAAGGAGAAGTATAGATTTTAAGATAAATATAGCTTCTCCTTTTATACTATAAATAAAAATAAATGCAATGTAGGTGAATTTATTGGCACAAAATTATAATACTAATTTAAAACAGAATATCCGCATAATTTGGTCCGGTATATCACTGATGGCAGATTATCTAGCGGTATTATTAGCAGAGATAATAGCTATATATTTTAGTGAAGAAAATCTTCGTTATATAGATTTATTTATCGTTATACCGTTTATTTATATAGCTTTTATCGCTGCTGCTAGGACTTATCGTCGTACTATTCCTTTTTGGCAAAGAGTAGAATCGCTTTTTTATAGTAGTATTTATAGTATTATTGCTATTTTATTGTTCTTTTTTGTAAGCGCTAATTCTACTGAACATAGTATAGCTTTTTTAGCATTACTTTGGTTAGCTAGTTTTATATGTCTGATAATTGTGCGTTATTTATTGAAACGTATATTAGATGAAAGAAAAATATTTAAGATACCTTTATTAATTATTGGGGCTCAAGAAGAAGCTTTAGCTTTTACGAGAAGCATAAATAATGATATAGGAATGAGTTCTTATAAAATAGTAGGTTTAATCAGTGATAAAACTCCTATAAAAGGATTAGAAAAATATCCGTTATTAGGTGATTTTAAGGATATTGAAAAGATAATTAAAACTACAGGAATAAATAATGTATTAATAGCTATTCCTTATTTAGAACAAGCAAAAATGAAAAATATTATTCATCGTGTACAGCCGTTAGTAAAAAATATCTGTATCATTCCTAATCTTACAGCTATCCCTATGGGGGGAATAGATGTAGAGACATTTTTTACAGAGAAAATAATGCTTATTCGTGTGCGTAATAATTTAGAGCGTAGATTTAATCGCATTATTAAATATTTATTTGATATGATATTGACTATAGTGGGAACGATTTGTATTTCTCCACTTTTAGTTATTATTGCTATATGGATATATAAAGACTCTCCTGGACCTGTGATATTTAAACATATGCGAGTGGGTAAAGATGGAAAAGAATTTCCTTGCTATAAATTTCGTTCTATGTGCGTAGATGCTAAGGAAAAATTAGAAGAATTATTGCAAAATGATCCTAAGGCGAGAGCTGAATGGGAACGAGATTTTAAATTAAAAAATGATCCTAGAATTACTAAATCTGGAGCTTTTTTACGTAAGACTAGCCTTGATGAATTGCCACAGATCTTTAATGTATTAAAAGGTGATATGAGTCTTGTAGGACCAAGACCTATAATTAAAGCAGAGATGGAACGTTATGGTAATTATATCGATGATTATTTGATGGTGCGACCAGGGATTGCAGGAATATGGCAATGTAGTGGTCGTAATGATATAGATTATACAGAACGTGTGCATATGGATAGTTGGTATGTGCGTAATTGGTCTGTATGGCTAGATATAATGATTTTATGGAGAACATTTAAAGCAGTATTTGCAAAAAAAGGAGCTTATTGATCAATGAAAGTTATTATTTTAGCAGGTGGTGGAGGTACTAGATTGTTTCCCCTATCTAGAGATTGTTATCCTAAACAATTTCTACATGTAATCGGAGATAAATCTTTACTTGCGCAAACAATAGAGAGATTTTTAGGTTTAGTTGAAGCAAAAGATATTATTATAGTAACTAATGAACGCTATATTTTTCATGTGCAAGCAGAATTAAAAACTATAAATGCACAAGAAGCTCATATTATCACTGAACCTATGGGAAAAAATACAGCTCCTGCTATTGCTTTAGCACAGAGTTATTGTCAAGATGTATTGCAATGTGATGATGATGAGATATTATTTGTTAGTCCATCAGATCATTTAATTAAACCGATAGATGCTTTTCAAGATTTAATTAAAAATGCCCAAGATGTAGCTAAAGATAATATAGTTACTTTAGGAATTAAACCTATAAAACCAGAAATTGGTTATGGTTATATTGAAGCAGAGAAAAATAATAACTTAGCTAAAAAAGTTATTTCTTTTAAAGAAAAACCTAATTTAAATACTGCTAAAAAATATATTGCTTCTGGTAATTATTATTGGAATGGTGGTATGTTTATATTTAGCATAGCTACTATGCAAGCAGAACTCACTAAATATATGCCGTCCATAATAGATATCACTAAAAATGGTTATCAGTACACTGTAGATAATTTTATAGATATGCCAGATATCTCTATTGACTATGCAGTGGCAGAGAAATCACAAAAGATGATAATGATACCAATGGAAAATATTTATTGGAATGATATTGGCAGTTTTGATGCTATTGCTGAAGTACTTTCTGATGAGGAAAAAAATGTATTTAAAGGTGATATTTTAGCGGAAAATTGCATAGATACGATGATTATAGGTGATAATCGTTTAATAGCTGGTATTGATTTAGAAAATTTAATGATCATTGATACACCAGATGCATTACTTGTAGCTAAAAAAGGGGAAAGTCAAAAAGTAAAAAATATAGTGAATAAGCTTAAACAAAGTAAGAGAAAAGAAGCAAAAGAAAATGTCACTATGTATCGCTCATGGGGGAAATATACTTTACTCACTGAAAGTGAAGGTTATAGAGTGCGCAAAATAGAGATGGATTCAGGGGCATCTCTTACTATGCAGATGCATTATCATCGTAGTGAGCATTGGACAGTTATTTCTGGTACAGGTAAAACTATTATTAATGATCGAGAAAGTATTTTTACAGAAAATCAAAGTACTTATATTCCTATGGGAGTAAAACATAAATTATCTAATCCAGGGAAAATTCCTTTGATTATTATAGAGGTGCAATCTGGTAAATATATTAATGAAGATGATATTGTAGTTTTTGAGGATAACTAATGAAAATAGTACATGTAGTAGAATGTTTTGCAGGTGGAGTATTTAGCTTTTTATCTAATTTGACTAATGAATTAGATAAAGAAGAATATATAGTAATTTATGGTATTAATAGAGATAATACTCCCAGCGATTTTAGAGAAAAATTTCCTCCAAATACAAAATTTATACCATGGAAAAGTGCTAGTAGGAGTTTAAATCCTTTAACAGATCTAAAAGCTTTATGGGAATTATATATAATATTAAAAAAAATAGATGATATAGATATAATTCATTTACATTCAAGTAAAGCAGGTTTTCTTGGTCGTATAGTAAGTTTTTTATTAGGAAAATCAAGTAGAACAATATATACTCCGCATGCAATATCTTTTTTGCGTTTAGACGTAAGTCCTAAAAAAAGAAAAATTTTTATTTGGATGGAAAGATTTGCTAGTTTTTTTGGTGGGAAAATAGTGGCTTGTTCTCAATCTGAAAAAGAAGCTATTGAAGAGCAAGGAATAAAAAATGTTACTTTTATTAATAATGGTATAAAAAAATTGCAGATAGAAAAAAAAGTAAATACAAGTGATAAAACAACAATAATTTCTGTAGGTAGATTATCTATCCAAAAAAATCCTAAGCTTTTTAATGATATAGCTTTAGAATTTATAGATAATCCTAATATTCAATTTATTTGGTGTGGTGATGGTGAATTAAAATCAGAATTAACTTCACCTAATATAAAATGCACGGGTTGGATAGAGAGAAAAGAATTAGAAAATTATTTAGTTAATGCAGATATATATTTATCTACATCATTATGGGAAGGATTGCCATTGTCTGTATTAGAAGCTATGTCTATAGGTTTACCCGTTGTATTATCTGATTGCGTAGGAAATAGAGATTTAGTAGAAGATAATGGTGTTTTATATAATAATAAAATAGAAGCTATTAAAATAATAAATGATTTTAGAGAAAATAATAAATGGTTTATTTTTAAAGGGAAAAAATCTAAAGAATTATTTTTTAAAGAATTTGACTTAAAGAATATGAGTAAAAAATATTATTCTTTATATAGAAAAATAAAAAAGGATAGGTTTTAAATGTATGTATTAAAAGTTTTTTGGCATTTAAATGCCTTAATTAAAATCTTTTTTTATAAAATTATATTTGGTAGTAAGTTAAAAATGGGGAAAAATATAACTTTTAGAAAAGGATTTTCTTTGTTAGTTGATGGGGGAAAAGTATCCATAGGAAATAATGTGTTTTTTAATAATTATTGTTCAATAGTATCACATGAGTCTATTATTATTGGAGATAATTGTATTTTTGGTGAAAATGTAAAAATTTATGATCATAATCATAGATTTAATACTAATGATATTAAGAAAAATCAAGGTTTTAGTAGTCAAGAAATAAAGATAGGAAAGAATTGTTGGTTAGCTAATAATGTTATTTTATTAAAAGGGGCAGAGGTTGGTGATAATTCAGTAATAGGTGCTGGTTGTATTATTAAGGAAAAAATACCTGCAAATGTAATAGTTAGAAAAAATGATAAATATGATTTTCAAAAAATTGAATATAGGTGATAACTTTGTGTACTGTATCAGTTATAATGGGAATTTATAAAATGGTGAATAAAGAATCTATTGTTAAATTAGCAATAGATTCAATTTTAAATCAAACTTATAAAGATTTTGAGTTTATTATATGTGATGATGGTTCTAATGATGGAACTTATGAAATGGTAAAAAATTTAATAAAAAAAGATAATAGAGTAATTTTAATAAGAAATGAAGAAAATAAGGGTTTAGCATATTCATTAAATCATTGTTTAAGTGTAGCAAAAGGAAAATATATTGCTCGTATGGATGCAGATGATATTTCCATGCCTAATAGATTTGAAAAACAAGTAAAATTTTTAGATGAACATCTAGAATATGCAGTTGTTGGTAGTAATATGCTTTATATAAATGAAAATGGTATATGGGGAAATAGAATTTTAGCAGAAAAGCCCTCGAAAGAGTCATTTTTATTTACATCACCATTTGCTCATCCAACTGTTATTATGCGTAAAGAAATTTTAAATATTTTGAATGGATATAAGGTAGAAAAAATAACTAGAAGATTAGAAGACTATGATCTATTTATGCGATTATATGCAAATGGTTATAAAGGATATAATATACAGGAATTTTTGTATCAATTTAGAGAAGATAATGATGCTTTTAAGAGAAGAGCTTATAAATATAGATGGGATGAAGTACAAGTAAGATATAGAGGTTTTAAAAAGTTAGGTCTTATGCCAAAAGGTTATATATATATTGTAAAACCTTTGATTGTGGGATTGATACCACAAAAAGTTTTATCTAAATTAAGAGAATATAGAAAAGAAAAATAGAGGGTTTGAATATGTTATTTTATTTAACTTTATTTGGAATAACAGGGATTAGTTCTTTTTTTGAATTATGTAATATAAATTATAATAAAAAAATATTTATTATAATATTTTTAATGATAATTTATATTATTATTTCAGGTTTAAGATGGAATAATCCAGATTGGATAGTATATTATCCTTTTTTTATGAATAATTATAGTTTAGATGATTTTTGGTATGGAAATATTCCTATAGATAAGGGATTTGGATTAATAAATTTTATAGTAAAGTTTTTTACAGATGAATATAGTATATTACTATTTATATTGGCTATTATAATTATTGGTTTAAAAATAAATTTTATATTAAATTTTTCTATGTTTCCTTTATTAAGTATATTATTTTGGTTTGGAACATATATGGGAGATATATTTTTTGTAAGACAAGCATTAGCAATTTCGATAACATTAATAGCTTTTAAATATATAGTAAAAAAGAAATTTTTATATTTTATTTTTTGGACAGTAATTGCGTCAACAATTCAAATATCTGTACTTCCTTTTATATTTGCTTATTTTATTTTTCATTTAAAAATAAAAATTAGATATTTAATACTTGGTATTTTTATGAGTATAATAGTAGGCAGATTGTTAGATACATCTTTTTTATTGAATATAGCAGGAATATTAAATATAATGCCAGATGCAGATAGATTAAATGAAAAATTAGATTTATATATGAATATTGGTACGGATGATGGAGATTTTTTATTAGTAGGCTATATTAGAAGAATGTTATTTTTACCTATAGAATTGTGGGCAGTAACTAAATTAGAAAAAATAGATAATAGATATAGAGGTTGTATTAATTTAATTGTTATAGGATATATCATATATTTTTTATTAGGAAATGTTAGTCCAACAATAGCTAGTAGGATAAGTACAGCTTTTTATTTTTATGAAATAATAACAATTCCAGCGATATTTTTGTTATTAAAGAATATAAATATTAAGTTAATATTCTTTTTTATATTACTAATATATTCTTTAATAAAATATATATATATAATAAATTTATATCCAGATATATACATTCCATATACAAATATTTTGTTTTTATAATTTTTAGTTAGGATTTGATAGTTTATGAAAAAAATAGTATTTATTTGCCCATATTTTGGAAAATTACCAAGGTATTTTGATTTGGTACTGGAATCGTGTAAATATAATAATACTATTGATTGGATAATTTTTACAGATGACAAAACAAAATATGATTATCCGCGTAATGTTAAAGTATATTATATATCATTTGAAGAAATACAAAAATATATACAGAATAAAATCCCTTTTAAAATTGAAATAAAAAAACCATATAAACTATGTGATTATAGACCATTATATGGATATATTTTTAAATCATATATTAGTAAATATGATTTTTGGGGATATTGTGATTTTGATTGTATTTTTGGACGGATAAGGAATTTTCTAGTAGATGATATATTTGATAACTATACTAGAGTATTATGTTTAGGTCATATGTCATTATATAATAATGATTTTAATAAAACAATGGAAAAAGAATTGTATAATAATAATTTTATAAAAAAGATATTAATGAATGGAAATAAGTCATATCATTTTGATGAATCAGGTGTTAATTTAATTTTAGAAAAATATGATCAAAAGACATATGTTAAAAAAGACATTATAGCAGATATATATTGTTTATCAAAACCATTTAAGATTATAAAATCTAGTTTTGATAATAACAGTATAGAATTAGAAAAAAAAATGACTTCAATTATTGAAGAAAAAAAATATATTTTTGATTTTAATGATGGTGTAATAAAGGGCTATTATGCAAAAAATGAGAATATATATTCTAAAGAATATATATATATACATTTGCAAAAAAGACCGATGTATAAAGAAGTTAATTCAATAGATAAGTTTTTAATTGTACCAAATAAATTTATTGATTGGAGACATTTAACAATTAAGGATATAAAAAAATATACAAAATCAAAGAGATTTTATAAAGAATATTTTAAAATAAGATTTAATAATTTAAAGAAGAGATTAGAAAGATAAAAGAAGTGTTTATATGAATAATAAAATATTAATAGTAACATCAATTAAACCTGATCCATTAAATGGAGGAGGTCATCCATCAGGCTTAATATGGGAAATTATAAAAACATTTAAAGAAAATAATATTAATGTAGATATTTTTATAGAAAAAGAGTCAATTAATAAAATTTATAGGGTTTTGCATAGATATGGTATTTATTTAAGAAAAATAGATAGAGATTTTAGTGATTATGATAAAATAATAGTTTATCCAGAAAATTTAGTGTTTGGAATACCAAAACTTTATAGAAAAAAAATAATAGTATTAGGTCCAGATTCGCCAAGTTTAAGAGATGCTAGAATATATAAAGAAATGAAAAAAAATAGTGCAGGTGTTTTAGAGACTTGGGTAAAAGGTATATATTATAATATAGCTAAATATCATGAATATAGAATTTTAAAGCAAGTAAGATCTTTTTTAGTAGTGGGAAAAACAGATAGATTTTGGATGAAAAATAATGTATATGTAAAAAATAAAATATATTTAAAGGAAAAAATAAAATTTTTACGTCATCCTATTTTGAGTAAAGTTATAAAAGTAAATTTAAAAAAAGAAAATATTGCAAAAAAGAGATTTATATTTTCGGGAGATCTTAATTATAAATTTAATAATAGATTTATTAATAGTATTATAAATGAATTAGAAAATTTTAATAGTGTATCATCTAAAAATTTTTTGAATATAGTGGTGGTAGGAAAAAAAAATAAATGGATAGCAGATTTATTTAAAAATATAAGGATATGTGATGTAAATTATATTGAGTGGATAGAAGATTATAATGATATATGTGTAATAGGACAGGATGTACATTGTTTACCTTTGTTGATAGGTGCGGGTACTAAAAATAGAACATTAACAGCTTTGGCTAATGGATTAGAAGTAATATCGACACCAATAGGTTTAGAAAATATAAATTTGGAAAAATTATCTTCAATTTATATAACAAAAGATCCCAAAATATTTGTAAAATATATGTATAAATTAAATAATAAAACTTTTGGTGAATTAGATATAGAAAATTTAATAAGAGAAAGATTATGTTTTAGAAAAGAAATTAATATAAGATATAATAAAGATTTTATAGAGTTTGTATTAAATGAGGTATGATTAATGAAAGTAGCAATAGTTACATTGTGTACTCATAATAATTATGGTAATAGATTACAAAATTATGCGTTGCAAAAATTTTTGGCTAATTATGTAGAAAGAGTTGATACTATTTGGTATGAGAATAATAATTTTTTGCCAGAAAAACCATTATGGAATTGGAAAATATTAATAAAGTGTATATTAAATAGAAATAATATGAGAAATAATATAAAATATTCATATGGGAAAGATTGTGTAAGGGAATATAATATTAAAAAATTTTCAGATAGATATATTAATATAAGATATGATTATAAAATAAAAAGTTATTTAAATAATGAATATGATTATTTTATTGTAGGTAGTGATCAAGTATGGAATCCGCAATATAAACAATATTACAATGAGAAATTTTTAAAATTCGCAGATAAAGAAAAAAGAATATCTTATGCAGCAAGTTTTGGTGTAAAAGAAATTGATGATAATAAAATAAGAAATATTTTTAAGAATAATTTAAAGGAAATGAAATATATTTCAGTTAGAGAAGTTGCTGGTGCAGAATTAGTTAAAAGCTTAATAGAAAGAAAAGTAGATGTAGTAGTAGATCCAACACTTTTAGTGACGAAAGAAGAATGGAAAGATATAGAAATATGTCCAGAATGGTATGAAGGTAAAAAGTATATCTTAACTTATTTTTTGGGAAAACCATCCTCAATAATTATAAATCTTGCTAAGAGAAAAAATTGGGAAATTTTTAATTTGATGGATAAAAATAATTTTAATTTATATACTTCAAGAGTAGAAGAATTTATATATTTAATAGAACATGCAGAATTAGTAGCAACAGATTCTTTTCATGCCTGTGTATTTTCAATTTTGATGAATACTCCTTTTTTGGTTGTTAATAGACAACAAAAAGGGGTAGCAGACATGACATCGCGTATAGATACTTTATTGGAATTATTTGGATATAAAGATAGATATATAATAAATGGTGAATGTAAATTATCTGATGAAAAAATTTTATATATGGATTTTAGTAATGTAAAATTTATTCAGGAAAGGGAAAGAAAACGTTCAAAAGATTTTTTAGAAAAAGCTATGAATTTAAAGTCTAATGGTTAATAAGGAATAAATATGTTAATAGATAAATTAAAAAAAATAGATATATTAAAAACTATATATTATACATTTATACAAAAAAATATAAATAAGAAAGAACAAAAAAATTTTTTTCTTTGTTTTAAAAAAAGTAATTTTCAATTAGAAAAGACAGCTAAAATTATATTAAATGGGATATTGAAGTTTTCAGATAATGATATTATAGGTTCAAATAGACAGTCAAATTTGAGAATGGATGAAAATAGTATATTAGAAATTAGAAATAATTTTTCTATTTATTATGGTGCAGATATAATTTTATTTAAAGGAGCTAAATTGAATTTAGGATCTGGATTTTTTAATTCTAATATAAAAATACGTTGCCATGAAAGGATAGAAATAGGAGAAAATGTAGCAATTTCTCATGATGTAACAATAATGGATTCTGATGCTCATGAAGGTCTTTGGGAAGGATATGAAAAGACCAAACCTATAAAAATAGGAAACCATGTTTGGATAGGTACTAGAGTTACTATCTTAAAAGGTGTAACTATTGGAGATAATGCAATTATTGCAGCTGGTTCAGTAGTAACAAAAGATGTTCCTAATAATACTATAGTAGCTGGAGTGCCAGCAAAAGTAATAAAGACAAATATAAATTGGAAGTGAGTAATTTATATGATAGATAGTTTAAATAAAAATAAATGCACAGGATGTAGTGCTTGTTATAATATTTGTCCTAAAGATGCTATTAAAATGAAAGAAGATAGGGCAGAATTTTTATTTCCTGAAATAGATTATGATAAATGTATAAAATGTAACCTATGTGAAAAAGTATGTCCATCGATGTCTAATCAGGAATGTTTAGAAGATAGGTTTAAAGAACCAATAGTGAAAGCAGCATGGTCTAAAGATGAAAATATAAGAATAAATAGTACATCAGGTGGTTTATTTAGTGAATTAGCTAAAGGTTTTATGAAAGAAAAAGAAACATTTGTTGTAGGAGCCATTTATAATAAAGAATTTTTAGTAGAACATTATATTACTAATCAGATCAAAGATTTAGAGTTGTTAAGACAATCTAAATACGTTCAAAGTGATAAAAAAAATGTATTTAGTGAAATAAAAAATTTATTGAATAAAAATAAAAGAGTATTATTTGTAGGTGCTCCATGTGAAGTGATGGGATTATATAGTTTTTTAAGAAAAAAATATGAAAATTTATATACAATTGATTTTTTATGTTTGGGAACTAATTCTCCTAAAGTATATCGTAAATTTTTGGAAACACTAGAAAAAATATATAATAGTAAAATAAAAAGAGTATGGTTTAAAAATAAAACATATGGATGGAATTTATTTAGTACAAAGGTTGAGTTTGAAAATGGTGGAAGTTATCTAAAAGATAGAAAACATGATTATTTTATGCGTGGATATATAGGAAAAAATAAATTTTATATTAGAGAATGTTGTACACAGTGTCAATATAAAGATTTTCCTAGAATTGCAGATATTAGTTTAGGTGATTTTTGGGGATTAGGTAAAAAATATCCGAAGCTTGATCAAGATAAAGGTACTTCTGTAGTATTAATTAATTCTCAAAAAGGTAAAGTTTTATATGAGAATATTTTAGATAATATAAAGTCATATGATAAAAATATAGAAGAAGCATTGCCAGGAAATTTTGCGTTAATGAATTCACCTAAATTAGATGAACGAGTGAATGATTTTTATATAGATATAGATAAAATGTCTTTTGATAAATTAATAAATAAATATTGTAAATATACAATTAAGGATAAATTAAGATTAATAAAAAGTGATATAAAAAGATTTTTAGGAATAAAAGAATATTTGTAAATATAGGAGGATAAAGAGGGGTAATTTTTTAATGAAAAATCAATTAAAGGTAGGAGCAATTTTATCATATATAAATATATTAGCTGGTTTAGTTGTTGGGTTAGGATATACACCAATAATGATTAGACTATTAGGTCAATCTGAATTTGGGTTGTATTCATTGATTGGTTCGCTCGTAGCATATCTCAGTGTTTTAGATATGGGACTAGGCAATACTATTGTTCGATATGTAGCTAAAAATCGTGCGATAGGTGATAAAAAATCTGAATCAGAGTTAAATGGATTGTTCTTAGTGATATATTCAATTATAGGTTTAATTACCCTATTAGTTGGTAGCATATTATATTTTAATGTAGATAATATGTTTGGAATGACTTTATCTACTGACCAGATTGAACGAGCTAAAATAATGATGATATTGCTTATATTTAATATAGCGATATCTTTTCCTTTAAGTGTATTTGCCTCATTAATGCAGGCATATGAGAGATTCATTTTTTTACGTATATTTAATATTATTAGTGTATTATTAAAGCCTATAATAGCATTGCCTTTTTTATTTATGGGATATGGTGCTGTTACTTTGGTTGTAACAGCCACAATAGTAAATATTGCTTGCTTGTGTACAAATGTATATTATTGTTTTAAATATTTAGATATACATTTTAGTAAAGGTCATTTTGAAAAAGCGTTTTTATATGAGATATCTGGCTATGCATTCTTTATTTTTCTTAATGCTATAATGGATAAAATTTATTGGGGAACTGGTCAATTTATATTAGGTATGGTATCAGGAACTATTCAGGTAGCTATTTATGCTATAGCTATGCAATTTATGAATATGTATATGCAGTTTTCTAATGCAATAAGTGGAGTGCTTTTGCCAAAAGTAACTATGATGGTAGCTAATAATGTTACAAAAAAAGAACTAACAATGTTAATGATAAAAGTTGGTAGATTACAATATATAGTTATGAGTTATATTTTAATTATGTTTTTTTTATTAGGATATGAATTTTTATATTTATGGGCAGGTGAAAATTATCTATCTGCATATTATATGATTTTAATTATAATGGTAGGACAATTTATTTCTCTTATACAAAATTCAGGAATCGCTATATTGCAAGCAATGAACTTAAATCGTTATAGAATGACGGTATATACTATTGTATCTGTAATAAATATTTTTACTAGTTTTCAATTAGCTAAATTGTATGGAGGTTTAGGTTGTGCAATTAGTACATCTGTAGCCATACTTTTTAGTACAGGTTTGATTATGAACATATATTATTATAAGAAAGTAGGAATTAATATCCCATTATTTTGGAAAAATATAATTCATATGATGCCAAGTGCATTAATATTAATAATAGTAGTAGAAGTTGTTCAATTAAATGTAATATTAGAATATAATTGGAAATATTTTATTATAAAAGCATTAATATATACATTAATATATTTTATATTAATGTTTATAATAGGTTTGAATTCTTATGAAAAGAATATTATAAGAAATAATATTTATAAAAATATAAAGGAGAAACTTTTATTATGAAATATTTTATTTTGAATAATGGAATAAAAATGCCTGTTATTGGATTAGGAACTTTTCCAATGAAACGATTAGAGTTATTTAAAGTTTTTTTTCAAGCCACTTCTTGTGGTTATACAAGTTTTGATACTTCATCAGCATATGGCAATGAAAGATGGTTAGGATTAGCACAGTGGATTTCAAGAAAACAAAGAGATAAGTTATTTTTTTCTACAAAATTAAGTAATGCTCAACAAAGAGAAGGAAATATTAGAAAAGCATTAGAAAATAGCTTAAAATTATTGAAATTAGATTATATTGATTTATATTTAATGCATTGGCCTAATCCAGAAACATATTTAAAATCATGGAAAGAAATGGAAAAATTATATGAAGAAAAATTAATAAGAGCAATAGGTGTATGTAATTTTCATGAGCATCACTTAAATAAACTATTTAGTGTTGCAAATATAATACCTGCTGTTAATCAAATTGAATTACATCCATTATTATCTCAAAAGTCATTAATAAATTTTTGCAGAAAATATAATATTCAAGTAGAAGCGTATTCTCCATTAGCTAGAATGAATGAAAAATTAATAAAAAATAAAACTTTAATAGATTTGTCGAAAAAATATAATAAAACAATTTCTCAAATTATTTTTAGATGGAATTATCAAAATAATATAATTGTTATACCAAAAACTAGTCATAAGAATAGATTGATAGAGAATATTGACTTTTTTGATTTTGAAATATCGAGTGAAGATATAAAAAAGATAGATTTAATAAATTGTGATTTTAGAGTTAGACATAATCCTGATACTTGTGATTTTACAAAATTATAAAAATTAATGATAGATAAAAATACGTAAAATATAAATACTTGCCTATTGATTAATAATGGATTTTATACTATAAATACTTATAAAAAATCTTTGAAAAAGTGTAATTTGTAAAGTAGTACATGTAAAATGATATTAAAATGTTCAAAAAAATTATTTTTATTAAATATTGTAGTTAAAATAGATAGGTAGATTTTTTTACCTATCTATTTTTATATATTCAAAAATTTATTTAAAAATAGATAATTAAATATTAATTATGGAGAAGATAAATAATGAAAATATTAGTAACTGGTGGAGCAGGATTTATTGGTAGTAATTTTGTTTATTATGAATTAGATAATTATCCAAATGATGAAGTAATCTGTTTAGATAAACTTACTTATGCTGGTAATTTAGAAACATTAGAAGTAGCAATGAAAAATCCTAAATTTAAATTTGTTAAAGGCGATATTGCAGATAGAGCTTTTGTTGATGAATTATTTGCAAGTGAAAAGCCTGATGTTGTAGTAAATTTTGCAGCAGAATCTCATGTGGATAGATCTATTGAAAATCCAGAAATCTTTTTACAGACAAATGTAATCGGTACAAGTGTACTGATGGATGCTTGTCGTAAATATGGTAATATTCGCTATCATCAAGTATCTACAGATGAAGTTTATGGAGATTTACCACTAGATAGACCAGATTTATTCTTTACAGAAATAACGCCACTGCATACATCTAGTCCATATTCAGCTTCAAAAGCTTCAGCAGATTTATTAGTGCAAGCATATTATCGTACTTATAAATTACCTGTGACTATTTCTCGCTGTTCTAATAACTATGGACCATATCATTTCCCTGAAAAATTAATTCCACTCATGATAGCAAATGCTTTAAATGATAAAAAATTACCAGTGTATGGTAAAGGTGAAAATGTACGTGATTGGCTCTATGTAGAAGACCATTGCTCTGCTATAGATTTAATTATTCGCAAAGGAAAAATTGGCGAAGTATATAATATTGGTGGTCATAATGAACGCACTAATTTAGAAGTTGTGAAAACAATTATTAAAGAACTTGGTAAAAGTGAAGATTTAATTGAATTTGTAACAGATAGACCAGGTCATGATCGTAGATATGCTATTGATCCTACAAAAATTCATGATGAACTTGGTTGGCTTCCTGCTACTAAATTTGATGATGGCATTAAGAAAACTATTGATTGGTATTTAACACATAAATCTTGGTGGGAAAAAATCATAAGTGGTGAATACAAAGATTATTATTTTAGAATGTACAATAATAGATAAAAATAGATAGAAAAAAACCTCAAAGAAGATATCTTCTTTGAGGTTTTCTTTTAGTATGGTTTATGCATAGTAAATATTACAATCAAGTATCATATCATCTATTTGCTTATGATCTGTATATTGCCATATCTTACAAATGCGATTAGGATGTTCTAGTTTAAAGCTGTTTTCATAATAATATTGAGCAGACCAGATGGGAATATAATCTGCAAGTAGATTTAAGTCGATGATATTGGTAAGCCAATTATAGGAACTATATAGACCTACATAATTATAATCTAGTTCATTTAGTCGATTGATGAAATTACCAATCATATAAGCTACATTGATATTGTTTTTGAGCATAGATTTATCTTCTGCATCATACCAAATGCCAAGTGGTGGATTTTGTCCATTGAGATATGTTTTGATTTGTTTATCTACCCAATTAGCTTCTGCTATAGCTTTATCAATTGTTGAAGCATGAGCATAATAATATATGCCATAGGGTAGATTATAAGTTACAGCATTATTTACATGTGAGATAAACATTTCATCTAGATAAGTGTACTCACCTATTTTGATGATAACGCCTTGAATATTATTTGTCTTTAGTTTTTGCCAATTGAGTTTTTCTTGCCAAGCTGAGATATCTACTACTTGAAAATTTTGCATAACTAATCACTCCTTTAATAATTTACTTGCAGTTTAAAGGAAGAAATTAAACCTTTTAAGCAAATTTGGGAAAAATTTTTGTTATTTTTATAAAAATTTACGACATGTCGAATACATTTTATTTTTATAAGAGTATAATATAGTTAATCTTTGAAAGAAAAGGGTTGATTATAATGCTACTTATAAAGGCAGTAGATTATAGGATTTTGGAATTATGTAAGGCTTATAATTTGAGCATAAATGGCTTGGCAAATAAAGCAGGAATGCCATCATCAACTGTGGCTAGCTTATTAAGTGAAAAAAGTCGTAATCCTACAGAAGATACTATTTTTAAAATTTGTATTGGTTTTGGTATGAGAATGGATAAATTTTACGCCTCGAATTTATTTGACATTAAAAATATAAGTTTAGAAAATACTTCGCAGAAAATATATAAAGTTTAAATTCATAACTGCACATATAGCGAAAGGCAAACTATTATGTAATTTTGGATAATAGTTTGTCTTTTTTTATTTGCTAAGAAAAAATTTTTTATTTAGGGGTTGATTTTTGTCATCTAAGTTGCAAGTAAATAAGTGTAAGGAGTTGATAAGATGAATAAGAAACGGCGGCAAAAGATGTTATCAATCAAAGCTATGATGTATTTTTAAATTTTAAAATTAAGGAGTGATTTTTAATGGCAGATACACGCAAATTAACAATGGTATTTACTTTAGATAATGGAGACGATTTTAAATATAATTTAGCAGACCCGAAAGATGAATTGACAAAGAGTGAAGTCGATGTAGTCATGCAGAAAATGATTGATACACAGGCTATTATCAAAGATAATCATAAAGCAACAGCGATTAAAGAAGCATATATCACAACTACTACACAAGATGTTTTAGCTTAAGTTTAATTTATAATTTTATTTTATAGTTTATTAGGAGGAATGTATTATGGCAGTTAAGAAAAATGCAGAATGTGAAATCATCATTAAAGTAGAAACAGGTACTACTTCTACAGGTAAAGCTAGTTATAACAGTCGTAGTTTCGGCTATATCAATCCTTCTTTATCAGAAGATGATATTTTAGATATCGGTCAAAAAATAGCGGGCTTACAAAAATATAATTTAGGTAGTGTAAATCGTCAGGACACAGCAGAAATCGCTGCGGAATAAGGAAAAAGGGGTGCGTGTCACCCCTTTTTCTTTTAAATTATTCTCTTGATGATAGAAAGAAGACGATTAGATGGAAAGACTATTAATAAAAGCTAAAGCTGGAGATAATTATGCTATACAGTTATTATTAAATAAGTATAAGAATTTATTAAATAGTGCTTCTAGACAACATCATTTAATATCTATTCAAGAAGAGGCATATGAAGAAGCCGTGATTAGTTTTTATCAGGCAATTAAAGATTTTAATGAGTCTTTAGGTGTGCCGTTTGCCGGTTATGCTAAAGTAAAAGTATATCAAGGTGTGCATACTTTATTTCGTAGATATTTGCGTATTTGGCAAAATGAAGTGTCATTATCTGCTCAAATGAATACAGATGATGAAGATGAAATAAAAGAATTTGGGGATTTATTGGCAGTAGATGAGGATTTAGCTGATAGTATTTCTTCTAGATTAGATATAATAAAACTTATTCATCAATTGCCACCTAAACAATATAAAGTCTTTATTTTGGTAGTATTTAAAGGATTAAAATATAAACAAGTAGCAGAACTATTGCATATATCTGTACAAGCTGTAAGCAAAAATTATCGTAAAGCATTAGCTTTTATTAATAAATCTCTAGAGAAATAAAGAATTAAGGTGATAATATGGAATATATTTTTACGTATATAGCAAATTATGGTTTTCCTATGGTAGTAGCAAGTTTTTTGTTATTTCGCATGGATAAACACTTGGCTAATTTAGAAGAAGGTATAAGACATATGAATGAAACTTTATCTAAACAGGTCAATCATTAATAAAAATATAAGTTTTCTTCATCATAAATATAATAAACTGCATTTTTAAAAGTTGTTTTATATTTGACTTTTGAAAGTGCAGTTTAATTTTTTTTATGATATTTTTCTGTGCTATAATATAAATGATGGAGGAATATTATCATGAAAAATATTTATATTTGATAAATTATTTTGTTAATGAAAATGATAAAAATAATATTTATGTTGAAATTGAATTTGTAAATAAAGAGCCACCAAAAGGCATCATTATATCTTTTGGTGACTTAATAAATATAAGGAGTGATATATATGTCTGAAAAAATGTCAGATCAATTTGGTGGATTGGATATGAGTTCACTAATTGGTGGACCATTAAAAGCAACATGTGATGCTCAAGTAATGTTAGCAAAATCTACAGCAGATTTTATTAATAATGCATGTATGACAGAGATAACACCAGATTCAAATGAACCAGATAAAAAGGTAATAACTGCTAGAACAGTAAATTTTAGTTTTAATCGACCTGTTAATGATGAAAATAGTGAGGAGGGAACTCATAGAATGGAAAATGTGGATTTAACTGTTCCATTACCAGCTATAGTAAAGGTACCTGCATTAGCTATTGATAGTGTAGATATAAGTTTTGATATGGAAGTAAAATCCTCTAAAAGCAGTAAAGAAGATAAGAAAAGTTGAGAGATAAGCGGTTCAGTAGGCTTAAAGATTGAACCATTTCATATGGATGTAAATATTAAGGGATAATTCTTAGTCCTAAAGAAAATAATCATTTAAGTGATAATTCAGCTAAATATCATGTGAAAGTTCATGTAAGTAAAGGAGATTTACATGGATAATTATATAGGATATTCAGATATTGTTCCAATTAGTAGAAAAGATAAATTAAAACAACCAAATATAAATAGTAAATCAAAAAAGATTTTCTTTATAATGGATAGAATAAATAATTTCATGAAGAAAATCTTTTTTTATGCTATAATAAATTTTGATTGTATAAAATTGTCACAATTTAAAGTATTTTATTTATTTGAGTAGATTATAGGGAGTAGATTGTTATGAAACGTATTCGCAAAGCTGTTATACCTGCTGCTGGTTTTGGTACTCGTTTTTTGCCAGCGACAAAAGCAACACCTAAAGAAATGTTACCAATAGTAGATAAGCCTACAATTCAGTACATAGTAGAAGAAGCTATTGCTAGCGGTATTGAAGATATTTTGATCATCAGTGGTCATGCTAAACGTGCAATTGAAGACCATTTTGATAGTGCACCAATTTTAGAAGCAGAATTAAAAGCTAAAGGTAAAACTAAATTATTGGAAATGGTACAGGAAACATCAGAAATCAATGTGCATTACATTCGCCAAAAACATATGCGCGGTTTAGGTGATGCCATTTTATGTGCTAGAGCATTCATTGATAATGAACCATTTGCTGTATTATTAGGTGACGATATAGTTTATAATCCTGAAATGCCAGCTTTAAAACAATTGATGGATATGTACACACAAACAGGTGCTACTATTTTAGGTTGTCAACAAGTGCCAAAAGAAAAAGTTTCTTCTTATGGTATTGTAGCAGGCGTGCCAACTATCAATGAACAATTGATGAAAGTAAACGATATGATTGAAAAACCAAGTATTGAAGAAGCTCCAAGTCAAATGGCAGTGCTTGGTAGATATATCATAACTCCAGATGTATTTGAAGTATTACAAAATACATAGCCAGGTAAAGGTGGAGAAATACAGTTAACAGATGCACTCAAAGTTATGGCAAAACGTGAAAATGTTTATGCTTATAATTTCACCGGCAAACGCTATGATGTAGGCGATAAATTAGGCTTTTTGAAAGCTACAGTAGAATTTGCTCTCCGTCGTGATGATTTATCTGGTGACTTTGCGGAATATCTCAAAACAATTGTAAAAGATTTATAATAATAATTATAATAAAAAAGGTGATACTTTTAGTATCACCTTTTATTTTATCTATATATTATATTTGTGATTAATTTTCTGGGATAGTTAGATTATCTTTAATTTGCGATACTTCGCTATTAATATCTAACATTATAGGAGCTTCAATAGCATAAATGCGATTTAAATTATTTACAATATCTTTATGCTCAATTTGATTGTAAGTTCCTTCATTGATGATTACAATGCTTTGACGAACAGTTTCATTTAATTTATAACTATAAACACGAGTTTTTTCCAAAATATTATAAACTAATGTATAATTATTTTGTGATAATTCACTTGGCGGTAAAGCATCTTGCAGTGAATTATTAAAAGCATTTGTTTCATCATATAATCTTTGCAATTGACTTAAAGCTTCAGTTGCAGATATGGATTGATTTTCATAATTAGAAATGATTTTGTGATAAACTGTAGCAAATCTATCTAGCTGATTGATATCTTCTTTATAATCATTGTACCATGTTATAAAATAAGGTTGTTCGTTTAAAATAGCCAAACGTTGCTCAGTGGAAATAGAATTTGAAGAAGATGGTATCACTAAAGAACTATAGACAGCTACAAAACAAAGTAAAATAATACCACAAGGAATAATAAATATTCTCTTTGTAGGGTATTTTCTATCAGCTAAATAACTAGCAATAATGATAACAATCATAACAGCAATAGCTAGTAAAATATTCATAAAAAATTTTTCCTCCTTATATTATATGTTCATTTTTCTTTTATTAAAAGAAAAATAAATCAAAAAGAAAATATTTTGAGATATTGATTTTATTTTTATTAGTAATATAAAGGTGATTATAAAATTTTATCTATGGTGTTGTTTGTTTCTTTACTATAAAAGAAATGAACATATGATATAGACGCTATTTAGATTTACTTTTCTTTCATGAGCAAGAAAAGTAACAAAAGAACTCTACCTCCCGATATCAATTTTACTTTGTCAATTATAAAATTATGTCTATAACGCTAT